>OCLZ01000533.1_pt1 | contig 9614 bp, 10 predicted proteins | sample 1496091 | NCBI WGS metagenome assembly OCLZ01 (sample SAMN01760948, study PRJEB22395) | human gut metagenome | reverse complement strand
TTGGCGGATACCACCGAGCAACTGCTGACCGAGCCGTTAGAGCATCGCGGCGAGGTCGTCCTGGTTGGCGCCGGCCCCGGTGACGCCGGGCTGCTCACGCTCAAAGGCCTGCAGCAGATCCAGCAGGCCGACGTGGTGGTCTATGACCGACTGGTCTCCGACGACATCATGAATCTGGTGCGCCGCGATGCCGACCGGGTGTTCGTTGGCAAGCGCTCAGGCTATCACTGCGTGCCTCAGGAGGAGATCAACCAGATCCTGCTGCGCGAAGCGCAAAAAGGAAGACGCGTGGTCCGGCTGAAAGGCGGCGATCCCTTTATCTTTGGCCGCGGCGGAGAGGAGCTGGAGACCCTCTGCGAGGCGGGGATCCCCTTCTCGGTTGTGCCAGGCATCACCGCCGCCTCCGGCTGCTCCGCCTACTCGGGGATCCCGTTGACCCATCGCGATTTCGCCCAGGGCGTGCGCCTGGTCACCGGCCATCTGAAAACCGGCGGCGAGCTGGACTGGGCGAACCTGGCGGTGGAGAAGCAGACTCTGGTGTTCTACATGGGTCTGAACCAGGCGCCGGCGATCCGCGAGAAGCTTATCGCCCACGGCATGGCGGAAGATATGCCTGCCGCCATCGTCGAGAACGGCACCGCCGTGACGCAAAAAGTGGTCAGCGGCACCTTAGGACAGCTGGATATTCTGGCGCAGCAGATGGCCAGCCCGGCGCTGATCATTGTCGGCCGCGTGGTCGGCCTGCGGGATAAACTGAACTGGTTCTCGAACCACTAACCTTCGCCTCGCGGCGTGAACGACAGGCATAAAAAAGGGCGGGATAATCCCGCCCTGTTTAGCTGTTGCGTCGCTTACGGCTTGGCGACAAAGCCAATCGCTTCGTATACCGCTTTCAGGGTTTGAGAAGCCCGCGCGCTGGCCTTTTCTGCGCCGTCTTTCATCACCTGATTGAGAAACGCTTCGTCGTTACGGAAACGGTGATAGCGCTCCTGCAGGTCAATCAGCATGCCCGATACCGCTTCGGCGACTTCGCCTTTCAGGTGGCCATACATTTTGCCTTCGAAGTGCTGCTCCAGCTCAGGAATGGTTTTCCCGGTGACCGCGGAGAGGATATCCAGCAGGTTGGAGACGCCCGCTTTCTCTTTCAGGTCGTAGCGCACCACCGGCGGCTCGTCGGAATCGGTGACCGCACGTTTGATCTTCTTGACCACCGATTTCGGGTCTTCCAGCAGGCCGATGACGTTGTTGCGGTTGTCGTCGGACTTGGACATCTTTTTCGTCGGCTCCAGCAGCGACATCACGCGCGCGCCGGATTTAGGGATAAACGGCTCAGGCACTTTAAAAATATCGCCGTAGATGGCGTTAAAACGCTGGGCGATATCGCGACTCAGTTCAAGGTGCTGTTTCTGATCTTCGCCCACCGGAACCTGGTTGGTCTGGTACAGCAGGATGTCAGCGGCCATCAGTACCGGATAATCAAACAGACCGGCGTTGATGTTCTCCGCGTAGCGCGCGGACTTGTCTTTAAACTGGGTCATGCGGCTCAGTTCGCCGAAATAGGTGTAGCAGTTCAGCGCCCAGCCTAACTGGGCGTGTTCCGGCACGTGCGACTGAACGAAGATAGTACTTTTCTGCGGGTCGATGCCGCAGGCCAGATACAGCGCCAGGGTGTCCAGCGTCGCCTTACGCAGTTGCTGCGGATCCTGGCGCACGGTGATGGCGTGCTGGTCCACGATGCAATAGATGCAGTGGTAATCGTCCTGCATGTTTACCCACTGACGCAGCGCACCCATGTAGTTGCCAATGGTCAGTTCACCTGAGGGCTGTGCGCCACTAAAAACGATGGGCTTAGTCATGTTTCAATTCCTGAGTTTCACTGTGCGGTAACCCGAGAGCGGGTAAGAGTTCATTAAACTGGTCGAAGAGATAGTCCGGCTCGCTCAGCGCAAGCGGTTCGCCATAGTTATAACCGTAGGTCAGGCCAACCGAGCAGCAGCCTGCCGCTTTGGCCGCCTGAATATCATTACGTGAATCGCCGACGAACAGCAGCGCCTCCGGCGTCAGGCCGAGCTTTTTCGCTACCAGCAGCAGCGGTTCCGGATGCGGCTTTTTGTTCTGAACGTCATCGCCGCCGATCACCACGGTAAAATATTTCGCAATATCGAGCGCGTCCAGCAGCGGGGCGACGAACGGCGTCGGCTTATTGGTCACCAGCGCCAGCGGCAGGCCTTTGCCCTGCAGCGCGCCGAGCGTATCGGCCACTGCCGGAAACAGGAAACTGCCCTCTTCCGCCGCTTCGGCGTAATAGCGGTCAAACAGTTTACGCAAAATGCGCAGCTGTTCGTCTTGCGGAATATCATGATCGTCGACGGAAGGCTTGCCCATCGCCGCACGTAACGTGGCACGCTCCTGGCGAGCCCAGCTCAGCGCCCGCTCCATCAGGACATCGGCGCCGTTGCCGATCCAGGTTACGACGCGCTCTTCTCCCGCCACCGGCAGTTCCAGGGCGTAGAGGGCGTTATCAACGGCGGCGGTCAGACCCGGCGCGCTGTCCACTAGCGTGCCGTCGAGATCAAACGCGATGCCGCGGATCGCCTGTAATTTATCCATGACTCACCTTCGCTAATTCACTACGCATTTGATCAATCACTTTCTTGTAGTCCGGCTGGCCGAAGATCGCCGAACCGGCAACGAACATATCCGCGCCCGCCGCGGCGATTTCGCCGATATTGCTCGCTTTCACCCCGCCATCCACTTCCAGACGGATGTCGTAGCCGGACGCATCGATGCGCTGGCGCACTTCACGTAGTTTATCCAGCGTCTGGGGAATAAAGGACTGGCCGCCAAACCCCGGGTTAACCGACATCAGCAGGATGACGTCCAGCTTATCCATCACATAATCGAGATAGCTCAGCGGCGTCGCGGGGTTAAACACCAGGCCCGCTTTACAGCCGTGCTCTTTGATAAGCTGCAGGCTGCGGTCGACGTGTTCGGAGGCTTCCGGGTGGAAGGTGATGATGCTGGCGCCAGCTTCGGCAAAATCAGGAATGATGCGGTCGACCGGCTTCACCATCAGGTGGACGTCGATCGGCGCGGTAATACCGTAGTTACGCAGCGACTTTAGCACCATCGGGCCAATCGTCAGGTTCGGCACGTAGTGGTTGTCCATGACGTCGAAGTGCACGACATCCGCACCCGCCGCCAGCGCCTTCGCGGTATCCTCACCCAGACGGGCAAAATCAGCCGACAGAATCGAAGGGGCAATCAAATACTGCTTCATCCGCATCTCCTTGAAATTTATTTGGTCTTAGGCGGACGGTAGAGCGCTAAGAGCTCGTCCACCTTTTTACGCGTACCACCGTTGCTGCTGATGCTGCGCCGAACCTTCACAATATGCGTTTCTGCCGCGTTTTTATACCACTCCTGCGTCAACGGCGTGCGGTGGTTGGAAATCAGCACCGGGATCCGTTTCTTCATCAGCGATTCCGCCTTTTGCGCCAGCAGCACCTGTTGCTCCAGGTTGAAACTGTTGGTGTGGTAGGCGGTAAAGTTCGCCGTCGCCGTCAACGGCGCATAGGGCGGATCGCAATACACCACCGTGCGGCTATCCGCACGCTGCATGCACTCTTCATAAGATTCGCAGTAAAACTCAGCGTTTTGCGCCTTGTCGGCAAAATGATAGAGCTCAGCCTCGGGGAAATAGGGCTTCTTATAGCGGCCAAACGGCACATTGAACTCGCCGCGCAAATTGTAGCGACACAGGCCGTTGTAACCGTGACGGTTCAGATACAGGAACAGCACCGCGCGACGCAGCGGGTCCTGGCTCTGATTGAACTCATCACGGTACTGGTAGTAGCGCTCAGCGACGTTATTTTCCGGGGTAAACATCTCGCGGGCGGCAGCGACATACTCGTCGGTGCGCAATTTGACGATGTTGTACAGGCCGATTAAATCACTGTTGATATCCGCGAGGATATAACGAGAAAAGTCGGTATTGAGAAATACCGACCCGGCGCCCACAAAGGGCTCGATTAAGCACTCACCTTCCGGCAAATGCTTTTTAATATCGTCAAGCAGGGGGTACTTCCCCCCTGCCCACTTTAGAAAAGCGCGATTCTTTTTCATGCTGCCTAACTAATTACACGTTCTCCGGCTGTGGAGAAAGCTCCGACAGCATCCTGCGCTTAAGACTACCCCACGGCATTATTTCAGATCAGCCTGAACCTGATGCAGTGGTTTTGCCCATGGATTTTTCGCCTGCACGTCCGGCGGCAGCGAGGTGACCGCGCGTTTCGCTTCATCTTTCGATGAATAGATACCGCTCACCAGCACGTACCACGGTTGGCCGTTACGCGATGTTTCATAGACAACATATCTGTCCAGCTTCTCTTTCTTCGCCCAGTTGTTCAGGTTTTCATAGTTAGAGGAGCTGCTGAGCTGCAGGGTATAGTTACCCGACGGCGCAGATTTCATCGAGCTGACGTCGCCTGCCGTTTTACCGCTCTTCGCCGCCGGCGCTGCCGCGGCCGCCGTTGCGGCTGGCCCAGCAGTGGTGGTGGTTGCTGGTGCTGCAGGTTTACTCTGCGCGGTGGCTACCGGTTTGCTTTCCGCGACGGTCGTTTTCGCCGGGGTAGTGGTCGCCGCGCTTTCAACATGCTTCGGCTGAACCGGCTTCGTTTCTACCGGCGCTTTTGCCACCGCCTGTGGTTTCGGCTGCGGCTTCGCTTCGATGACGGTGTGCTTACGCTCAGCAGGACGCGGCGTTGCCGCCGTCTGACGTTCGGTCGTCTGGCGCGGCGCCGCGGTGCCACTGGCGCCATTACGGATCGGCGCGACGGTTGCCGGTTCAGTTGGCAGCGTCGAGTTAGCTACGGCACCGTCCAGTTGGCCCTGCTGCTGGGTCAACGCATTATTCAGATCGCCCTGAACTTCAACGCGCTGCTGGCCCTGCGGCTCTGCCGCGGCCTGGCCCTGGGTCGGGTTCGCGGCAATAGGCGGTACCGTGACGTCCTGCTGTGTGGTGGTATTGGCGGCAGTCTGATCCTGGCCGGCAGCTGGCGTGCTGGTGGACTGGTCGTCAGACAGATTAATGCTCTTCTCGCCGGAAGCGGTCTGCTGGCTGGAAGAAGATGGCGATTTCAGCGCGGAACCGATACCCACGATTAACAGCAACAGTACCAGAATGCCCACGCCCATCATGATGTACTGGCGGGAAGCGGGTTTCGCCGGCGCTTTTTTACGCTTACGCGGACGACGCTCTACAGGCTGCTCTTCGAGCATCTCCTCATCTTCCGCATCCAGTTCTTCTTCGAATTCTTCCTCTTCACGCTCACGACGGGCCTTGCCGGCGCGCGTCGGACGGCCTTCATCGGCATCAAGATCGACATCGTCAAAATTGATCTGCGGATCGGCATCACGCTCGGAAGACTGACGGGAACGACCAGCACGACGATCGTTGCGATCGGCTTTCATATCGTCTTCTGGTTTGAAATCATCCATTTAACACCCCACTAAAAGGCTTATGCTCACGATTATTGCACATCACCCGAAATGATAACGCCGCGCGAACGCGGCCAGACCTTCTTATTGTTGCGCCTGCTGAGTGTCAGCAATCGCGCCAAGAACCACATCGTGCGGCACTCCGCCGCGCAGCTCGCTGCTTCCTATTGCGAGCGGGAGCACCAGCCGCATTTCGCCAGCCAGTACTTTCTTATCGCGCATCATATGGGGCAAATACGCCTGCGCACGCATTTCCTGCGGGCCGCGTACCGGTAAGCCTGCACGCTTGAGCAGATCGATAAGGCGCTGAGTATCCTGCGCGCGGAACTGCCCCAGCCGTTCGGACGTATGCGCCGCCATCACCATACCTGCCGCCACCGCTTCGCCGTGCAGCCAGTTACCGTAGCCCATTTCCGCTTCGATAGCATGGCCGAAGGTATGTCCAAGATTGAGTAAAGCACGTAACCCGGTTTCACGCTCGTCGGCAGCCACAACTTCCGCTTTCAGCTCACAGCAACGGCGAATGCAGTACGCCATGGCCTTTTCATCCAACGCCAGCAAGGCATCAATGTTGTTTTCCAGCCAGCTGAAGAAGGCGCCGTCGAGGATCACCCCATACTTAATGACCTCAGCCAGTCCGGAAGCGAGTTCGCGCTTCGGCAGCGTCTTCAGACAGTTAAGATCAACCACCACGGAAACCGGCTGCCAGAAGGCGCCAATCATGTTTTTGCCGAGAGGGTGGTTCACTGCGGTTTTGCCGCCGACCGACGAGTCGACCTGCGACAGCAGGGTGGTAGGGACCTGGATAAAACGCACGCCGCGCTGATAGCTTGCCGCGGCGAAACCGGTTAAATCACCGATAACACCGCCGCCGAGCGCCACCAGCGTGGTGTCGCGGCCATGGGGTTTTTGCAACAGCGCGGTAAATACGGTATCCATCACCGCCAGGCTTTTATACTGCTCGCCGTCGGGCAGGACTACGCTGTCAACGTTGACCCCTGCCTGCTCAAGCGCAGAGCGGACGGTATCCAGATAAAGCGGCGCCAGCGTTTCGTTGGTGACCAGCATAGCCTGGTCGCCCGACTTAAGTGGCAGGAAGGAAGCTGGATCGTTGAACAAACCAGCCGCGATGGTAATCGGGTAACTACGTTCCCCGAGGGTAACAGTAAGCCTCTCCATAACGCGACATCCACCTCAGTGACTTTTACTCTGACGCACTTTTATTAAGCCAGAATCAGTTGCTTTCCAGCATATGAATAATCTGGTTCGCGACGACTTTCGCACTCTGATCGTCTGTGCGGATAGTCACATCGGCGATCTCTTCATACAGCGGGTTACGCTCGTCAGCCAGCGCTTCCAGTACTTCACGAGGCGGCGCATCGACTTGTAGCAAAGGACGCTTTTTATCGCGCTGCGTACGGGCCAACTGCTTCTCGATCGTTGTTTCCAGGTAGACCACCACGCCGCGGGCGGAGAGACGGTTACGCGTTTCACGGGATTTTACAGAGCCGCCGCCAGTCGCCAGCACAATTCCCTGTTTTTCCGTCAACTCATTGATAATTTTTTCTTCACGGTCGCGGAAGCCTTCTTCGCCTTCAACATCGAAGACCCAGCCCACATCAGCGCCAGTGCGTTTCTCAATCTCTTGATCGGAATCGTAAAATTCCATGTTGAGCTGTTGGGCTAACTGGCGCCCAATAGTGCTTTTGCCGGCACCCATAGGCCCAACCAGAAAGATATTGCGTTTCTCTGCCATTTTTTCGGTACTACTAAGACTATTCGTTAATGATAAACCCGCTTCGCAGACACCCAGCGCCGCAGGGCATGAACTGAAACCTCATATGCAATAGAGCGAGAGTCAGACTAAAAATTATCTCAATACTCCGGCTGGTTTGGCAACTGAATAAAATCGCCGGACAATAAAGGGAGGATTGATGTCGTACCCGACTCTCAAATCGGTACCCCTTGTATGCTAAATCCGTCCTCACGTCAAACACCTGAAACGTGTTTAGCATGAAAAACCTGCTTAACGTACTGCCAGAATCCGTGGCGTAATAAAGACAACCAGTTCACGGCGTTCATTATCTTTCCCGTCGCGGCGAAACAGACGTCCCAGCACCGGGATATCGCCAAGCAGCGGGACGCTGTCGCGGGCGGTTTTGTTTTTCTGCGAAAAGATGCCGCCCAACGCCAGGGTCTCGCCGCTGCGGACTTCCACCAGGGTCTCGATCTCCTGTTTATCAATGGCCAGCGCCTCGCCGTTATCCTGCTTCAGCACCTGGCCTGGCGTGTTCTCGCTTATTCGCAGTTTCAACCGCACTCTCCCCTGCTGCAGCACCGTCGGCGTCACCTCCATGCCCAGCACCGCCTCTTTAAACTCCACCGACGTGGCGCCGCTTTCACCGCTGGAGACCTGATAGGGGATCTCGCTCCCCTGCTTGATGCTGGCGGGCTGCATATGAGAGGCGAGCAAACGAGGACTGGCGATAATCTCGACCTGCTGCTTGCGCTCCAGCGCGGAAAGCTCCAGCTCAAGCAAGCGCCCGTTAATTTTGCCGATGTTAAAGCCTGCGCGGGTGCTGGCGTCGTTAACTGACAGATCGCTGCTTAGGGTGGTAATGCGCCCGGATCCTGGCGTGCTTTCAGCCTCCGCCAGCCGCCATTTCACCCCCAGTTCACGCAGGCTGGTTTCGCTCATTGACACGATATGGGCGGCCAGCTCCACCTGTCCGACCGGCAGATCCATCTCCTGCGCCCAGGCCTTCAGCGCCGGTAGATGGCGGGCATCATCGCGGATCAGCAGCCGATTGGTCCGCTTGTCCGCCATCAGGTTTCCCCGGGCGCTAAGCAACTTACCGCCGCTTTTAGCCAGCTCCTCGGCATCGGCATAGTGCAGGGTCACGCTCTCCGCCCGCAGCGGCAGATTCTGCAGACGTTTCGCCTGTTCCGCTTCGCGCTGCGCCAGGTTGGCCTTTTGCCAGGCCTGCGTATGTGCGTAGATGACCGTTCCCTGCTGTTGCAAAGAGAGGCCTGCGCTATCCGCCACTGCCCGCAGCGCCTGGGTCCAGGGAACCTTCTGCAGGCGCAGGGAGAGCGTGCCGCTGACGTCCGGTGCGACAACGAGATTCTTCTGGTTCATTTCGGCCAGGGCTTGCAGCACCTGGGCCACTGGCGCGTCGTCAACGACCAGCGAAACCGGCTTATCATTTCGCGCGGCGACCACCGCCAGCGGTAGCAGCAAAAGCAGGCTTATCCATCGCATCATCTTGTTTTCCTTTACGTTGCCAGCGCCACGCTGGCGGTTCACATCCCGGAGGCGTGACGATGTCCAGTTCACTGTCCGTCAGCCGGTTCACCCGCCAGCCCGTGGGCAATTGCTCATCCAGGCGCACCCGTCGCCACGTGCCGCTTCCGTCCTGCAAAAAACCCATCCAGCCTGCACCATCGCCGGCCGCGCCGCCATAACGCCATTGCGACAGCTGCGCCGCGCGGCAGGGATCCTCAACCGGCTGAAAAGGATCGCGCTCGGCCGCCAGCAGCGACAGCGGCAACCACAGCAAAACCCAGCATTTACCAACCATCTTCCGCCTCCAGCTGCAGCCGCATGCGCAGCGCCTGCCCCTCGCGCTCCAGCGAGAACGAACGCGGGTTCATCCCGCTGCGCGCCAGCCATGAAAACAGAGCGGGTACCGTCGGCCAGGAGAGAGCCAGCTCCATCTCGCCGCCGCTCCCCTGCGGATGCCAGGCGATTAGCTTCGCCCCGGCGAGCGGAATGGCTATGGGCGAGAACGGCTGCTTGTCGATGCGCTCCCCGGATCTTTCACCGTCAGGGATGCGCAGCGCCATGATCCGCCGCCACTGCGTTTGCAGAGCGCCATCGCGGGACAGCGCCGCCAGCGGCGGCCGGGCATCGCGCCAAAGCGCCACGCCGCCCCCCGTCAGCCCCATCGCGAGCAGGATCAGCAGCCCCGCCCGGGTGCGCAGGGTATTAATCCTCATCGGCGCGCGCTCCCGACAGGGTGAAACTGAACCGCCAGCGCCCCTCGGCGTCGCGCTGCGTTCCGCCGGCTTTAGCCGGCGCGAATCCCGTGACGCTGGCCAGAGAAGCCTCCACT
>OCLZ01000513.1_pt1 | contig 9858 bp, 8 predicted proteins | sample 1496091 | NCBI WGS metagenome assembly OCLZ01 (sample SAMN01760948, study PRJEB22395) | human gut metagenome | reverse complement strand
GCCGGCGCGCACCGCATCTTCGACGTGATGAACATGCGCGGCGTGCCACTGACCGCATCCGACGTGTTCAAAGCGAAAACCATCGCGGAAATATCCCCCGCCGCGCGTAACGCCTACGCCACACGATGGGACGACATCATGGACCCGCTCGGCGATGACTCGCACACGCTCGAAGAGTTCTTCTCCGACCTGCACCTGATCGTCTCGCACAAGGCCGTCTGCACACAGCTGCTTGAGGAATTCCGCAAAGACGTGCTCAAACCATACGTGAAGAAACAGAACGTCATCTCCTTCATCGACGATCTGCTCGCCCCTTATGCCAACGCGTGGCTCATCCTCAACCGTCCGACCGACGCCAACCTGCCAGACGACATCGTGGCCATGCTCGTCTCACTCGCCGACTACCAGACCACCGACTGGGAACCCGTGGCCATGTGGGCGCTCGTCAACTCCATCCGCAACCTCGGCAGCGCCAACGCACAAGTGTTCTCCACACCCGGAAATATCGGAAACGAAACCACGAACGCGCACGACGAACGCCTCCAATTACACGACATCGACAGACTCCACGACGTTCTCGCCGCACTCGAACGCGTCACCGGCGTCGACAGCCTCAACCGGCAAAGCCCACTCGCCCGACGCACACGCGCCGCAAGCGCCATCCGAGACCTCAACAAAGGCCATACCCTCCAACAGATCCGTGGATTCCTCATCACCGACGAGGACCGACGTTCCGCACTCGCGCATCTACGTGGCGAGTTGCAGACCAGTCCCGCCATGAAGAAACTTCTGCTCATCCGCGCCAACGAGCAGAAGGCCGGCTACCGCATCACCCGACCGCGCAGTCTCAAAGCGTTGCCGATCATGCCCGAACAGGTCAGCGCGAAATCCGATTTCGCCGCTTGGCCGGAGTCGGTGCGTGACCATTGGGCAAACCGCATCGGCAATTTGGTGCTTAGTCAGGCCAACGAAACCCAAGTCGCGCCACTCGCCACGTATGCGCAGCGGCGCGACCGCATGCTGTTGTCGGCAAGCTCCAGACGTTTTCCACTGACAGCCGAACTCGCCAATATCGCCGAATGCACACCACAGACGCTGCAATACCGGCAGGATGAGATGGTTCGGCTCATCGCCGACCATTGGAATATTCGTTACGATGCCGACGATACGGATTTGTCGACGTTGAACGAGGAGACGCTCAATGTGAAAGCTACGGCCTCCTCTCCCACGTCCAAACGCGTCAGCATTGCCCAAGTGCTGGAAGCCGGGCTGCTTATCGCCGGAGAGACCTTGGTATGGGAGCGTCCCCGCAAGGGCGAACGTTGGGTAGCGACCGTCACTTCCGAAGGCAAGCTGCGCATGGATGACGGCAGGGAGTATGCCACGCCTACTGCCGCGGCGCGTGCCGTTGGCGGCTCATCAGCGGGTCTTACCGTGTGGAAACGCACGTCGAATGGCCAGAAACTGAGTGACGTTTGGAAGGCGTATCGTCTGCGCAAGCACTGAGGACGCCGAACGACCAGATGGTCAGTCTCAACCAGCCGGATTCAATCAACCGGATTCAGCCGGTCAATGCCAGGCCAGCCATTCGACGGCGAGTTTGGTGCGATTGGAGATGTTGGTTTTGGCAAGTATGTCGCTGATGCGGTTGCGGACCGTGCCTTCGCTGAGAAACAGCCGTGACGCGATCTCACGATTGTCCAATCCCTCGGCCACAAGTTCCAGCACGTCCAATTCGCGTTCGGTAAGGCCGGCGAAAGGTTCGGATGGTCCGCTGGAATCGGGGTCCCGAAATCCTTGAACTGCCTGCGCATCATCATGCGACACAACGCGATCGACTGATGAGGATTCGTCTGATGTCGTGGATTGCGGACTGACCCGCAGCTTGCTCAACACTTCGGCGCCCATGACCACTTGTCCGGCCATGACGGCTTGCACCGCGGGTATGACGGACGAAACGTCCTGTTTGATCAAGTAGCCTTTCGTGCCTATTTCCAACGCTTTGGCGATGTATGACTCGTCGGCGAATGTGGTGAGGATAAGGATTCGCGCGTTCGGATGCGCGTCAAGAATCGCCTCCGACGCTTGCAATCCATCCATTCCCGGCATCTGCACGTCGACCAGCAACACATCGGGGGCATCCATCTCATATTGGGTCACCGCATCCGTGCCGGTGTTGGCGGTCCATGCCACATCGGCGGTGCCGGTGGCTTCGAGAATCGTGGATAATGACGAGCAGACGATTGGATCATCGTCTGCGATCGCGACATGCATTAATGCGCTCCTTTCTCCGGTTGCGTCATTTCCGAGCCACTCGCCGGCTTGGGGATGGATACGAACACGCGCCAACCCTCGTGATACGGCCCGCAAATCGCGGAGCCTCCCAACGCACGAGCCCGTTCCTCAATGTCCGAAATGCCGATGCCTGTGGAATCGTTCGGTCGAATGAACTGCATGGCGACGGCTTCAGCAGACGATCTTCTCACGGTTCCATCATCCTGCACGCACAGCTGCCACAATGCGGGGAAATCGCGCAGAGTGATTGAAACGTTCCTTGCCTGACTGTGTTTGACCGTATTGTTCAACGCCTCGCGAATCGCAGTGGCGAAGCAGCGGGACACGGCCGCCGGCGCTGAATCGATGCCGTTGACCAGCCTCACCCGCAAGGGGCCGGCGCCGTCCATGCTGTGCGCGGCCGTCTCAATCTGCGAAGCGAAATCCGTACCTTCGTCTTTCAAATCATGCACGGCTTTGCGCACCAAAGTCATAGCCTCGCTCACCGTGTCATGAATTTCACAGAAACGTTGGGCCGATTGTTCCTGTCCGGCAACCTGGGCCACCACGTGCGCCGCCTCGGTCTGCATGATGGCTCGGGTCAGCATGTGGCCGACATTGTCATGGATCTCACGTGCGATGCGTGTGCGTTCGGCAAGCGTCGCCGTGCGTACGGCCAACGCACGATCCTCGTCGTTTTCGGCGATCTGCGAGCGCAGGCGGCGAATCTGGTCGCGGCGGGAATCCTGCAATCGCCGCACTTCGCGGGCGAGGTTCGCGCAGCGCGTGCAAAGCAGACCGGCAGCGAATCCCAGAACCGTTTGGAGCACCATCAATATGATGATGGACAAGTCGGATGGAACGTGCGAGCCAATCGAACGGAAAATCACTATCGTCATGGGAAGAAGCCACAGCCATCGCGGCACCAACGCTTGCAAGAAGCGGCTGCCATCGACACCAGCGGACGATGATGCCGCGTTGAATGCTGCGATGGGAAGCATCAGATACCACGCCGGCACCAGGCATGCGCCGCAGTCAAGCATGACAATCAACGCCATCGCAAGCCACGAACCCGACGCGTATTCCCCCACCGCGGCACAACACACCGCCACAAGCGCGCCGCACATCAGGTCGAGGCCGACGTCTCCGGATGCGTATACGCCCATGATCATGCCCGTGGCCAGGAACACGGCTTGGAACAGCAACCGTTTCATGCCGCCTCCCGTCCGCCGATTCGTGTCTGATTGGTTCGCTTGCTTCCAGAGTAATGCACATGGCGCATGGCACAGCCGGCGGCATCAACGAAGGTGACATTTGTCATGTTCGAAAGTGACATCATTCCGGCAATTGTGACTACGCGCACCATGTCGGGGGCATCCGGCGGCACGACAATGGAATCAGAGGCATGGAGCACGAGAAAGGAGCTCGTCATGGGTGGACGCATGAATGACGCTGCCGATGCGGTCAGCGCGGTCAAGGTCTCGAAACTGGTGAAACGTTACGGAGACATGCTGGCGCTCGACTATTTCGATCTCGACGTGCATCAGGGGGAAATCTTCGGCCTGCTGGGGCCTAACGGCTCAGGCAAGACCACGGCGATCAACTGCATACTTGCGTTGCTCACGTTCGATGAGGGCACTGTGCGCGTGTTCGGCGAGCCGATCAGCCCTACCAGCTATGCGTTGAAGCGGCGTATCGGCATTGTGCCGCAGAACGTGGCCGTGTTCAACGAATTGACCGTTGAGGAGAACATCGATTATTTCTGCTCACTGTATGTTTCCGACAAGGCAAAACGTCGCATGCTCGTGGACGAGGCGTTGGATTTCGTAGGATTGCGCGATTACCGTACCTATCGTCCGGCGAAACTGTCCGGCGGTCTGCTGCGTCGTCTTAATATCGCCTGCGGCATCGCCCACAAGCCGGATCTGATCTTTTTCGACGAGCCGACCGTGGCCGTCGATCCACAAAGCCGCAATGCGATTCTCGAAGGTATCCAACGACTTAACCGCGAAGGCGCGACGGTGATCTACACCAGCCATTACATGGAGGAGGTCGAGCAGATCTGCGACCGCATCCTCATCATGGATCATGGCCGGCATCTGGCTCTTGGCACCGCGGAGGAACTTAAGGCGATGATCAGCACCGGCGAACGCATCAGCATCGAAACCGATGATCTGGGAGGGCGCTCAGATTCGGCCGATACGACGCTTGCGCGATTGCGCGCATTGCCGTTCGTGACCAACGCCGACTATGACGGCCATGAGCTGACGGTGAACTGCCGCCAGGGCGATCACAATCTCATCGACGTACTGCAGCTGTTGGAGCACGAGGGCACGAATATCGGGCATCTCTCCAGTCGCCAGCCGACGCTCAATGATGTGTTCCTGGAACTGACCGGCACCGCGTTACGCGACTGACTTGGCTTGCAAGGCTTGTGGCAAATCGAAAGGCATGTGACATCATGTGGCAGACGTTACTGATCAATCTCAAACTGCATTTGCGGGAGAAAACGCAACTGTTCTGGCTGTTCGCCTTCCCCATCATCCTGGCCACCATGTTCAACGGCATGTTCGGCAACATCGCGGAAAGTTTCGAATTGCACACACTTGACGTGGCCGTGGTCGAGGACAACGCGTGGAAGACGTCCTATGGGGCGCAGACGCTGATCGAAGGCATTTCATCCGAATCGTCTGCATTATCGGACAATCACGTGAAAGTGAGTGCCGATGGCAAGAATGGAACGGGACTCATCAACACGACCAAGGTGGAATCGATTGCGCAGGCGGAACAGCTGCTGGCCGACGGCACCGCGCAAGGCATGCTGCGAATCGATGACGGCAGATTGCGATTCTCCGTCTCACAGTCGACGCAATCGTCCGCGTCCGATGTGATGGCGTCGAGCAGCGGCTTGGATATTTCGCTGACGGTGCTGGGCAACATCGTGGACCTGTACAACCGCAACACCGATGTGGTGGTGGACATTGCGAAGCACAACCCCGAAGCTCTGATGAATGGCAAGGTGACCGGCAGCATCGGTTCGGCGAATGGCTATACAAAGGAAATCCAGCTGACGAATTTTAAACCGAGCGGTACGGCACGATATTACTATGCACTGCTGGGATTGGCCGCGTTGATGGCCATGAGCTTCGCCATCAACGTAGTGACGATGACGCAGGCGAATCTTTCGGCTTTGGGTGTCCGCCGTTCCGTTTCGCCGCTTCCGAAATCGCAGCAACTGCTGGCTGGATTCCTGTCCAGTTGGCTGTGTTCGTTCCTGAGTCTGACCGTGGCCATGCTGTATATCCGGTTCGTCTGTCATATTTCGTTGGGCGGACGTGAATGGGCTGGTGTGGGAGCATGTCTCATGGCTTCGTTCGCGGCGAGCGCATTCGGCACGTTGCTTGGCGCGCTGCCGAAGATTCCAACCGGCGCCAAGCAGGGGCTGTGCACGGCGATCGCCTGCACGTTGTCATTGTTCTCCGGACTGTACGGTTCGTTCGCCATGCAGTTGAGCGACTTGATCGCCCAGCGCACACCGGTGCTGAGTCTGCTCAATCCGGCGCAGCAGATCACGAACCTGTTCTACGACATCCTCTATTACGACAATTTCAAACCGTTCTTCACCACCGCCGGCATCCTTGCCGCGATGAGCCTGGTCTGCCTTGCTGCGGCGACCGTTCTGTTGAGGAGGCAACGCTATGAATACCTGTAAGACGGCGCTGAGAATTCTCAAATCACGCAAGATGTACCTGGTCATCTATTTGGGGTTCATCGGCATCATGATGTTCGCCATCAGCTGGCAGATCATGCGTGGCTCGATGACGGGTGGCGATGAGGTGTTCCATCCCGATACGGCACGTGTGGCGGTGGTCGACCGCGATGGCGATGCCGATGGTATTTCATCCGCGCTGCGTTCCTATCTTGCGTTGGATGGCGAGATGGTGGACCTTGCCGACGATTCCGAAGCGTTGCAGCAAGCCGTCGCTTCGAACTATGTTGATTTGATCGCAATTGTGCCGCACGGCTTCGCTTCGGATTATCAGAAATATCTGGATGGTTCGTCAAATGACCAACCGACTGTCGAAACCGTTGTCAGCTACACTTCCGGAGCAGGCTCCCTTTCGCAGCTGGAAGTCAACGAATTCCTGTCATTGACACGCACCGCGTACTTGGGTCAAGCCGGGAAGCAACAGTCGATGGAAACGGCCATGCGGACGGCGTTGGATACCGCGAAAGCAGATGCCAAGACGTCGAAAATAGCGGTGGTGCAATCGCCATCCGCAGATACTGATAATACCAAGCCGGCGGCATCCGCATTCGCCGGCACCATCAAAACGGGACTCTATCCGTTGCTGCTGGTCATGCCGATCTGCACGTTCCTGGTGATTGGCACCTTCAATGACAGTGAGATTCGTCGCCGCCTGTATTCGTCGCCGACGCGTCTGGTGTCGTTGCAGATGCAGGAGATGCTCACCTGCGCCACCTTCGGCTTGGTGGTGTGCGTGGGTTACACGGCGGCGACATTGGTCTTGATGATGGCCGCAGGAGTGCCGTTCGACGGGATTACATCCACGAATGTGGCTTTGACGTTCGTGTCGCTGCTGGCGTACACGTTGATGGCAATCGCCTGCGGTTTCCTTCTGGGGTCGGTTGGTTTCTCGGAAATGGCGGTCAATGCGTTCGCCAACGTATTCGGTCTGCTGTGCATGTTCACGTCGGGTATGGCATTCCCCATCGATATGATGCCCGAACCGATGATCATGATCGGCAAGCTGCTGCCGGGATGGTGGCTGTGCGTGTCCATCGACAACGTGTTCGGGCTTGGCACGGCGGCCGCAACCGGCGTGGATTATGGTTCTTGGGCATCGTCAGTCGGCTTGGTGGCATTGTTTGCAGTGGCGTTCATCTGCCTTGGTCTGGCATTGGGGCGTATCCGTCGCACACGCCCGTCCTTGGCCTCCCCCACCACCACGCAGTTGGCCAAGTAAATCCCCAAGTGTTCCGTTCCATCGGCCGAGTCCCGATGGAACGGAACATCCGCCTTTGCCGTAGGCTCTCAATCAAATCGGATGGAACCGGACGAAATCGGACTAGGCTGAAAGCATGATCGACCACATTACACTTCATGTTTCGAACGCGGAACGCAGCATCGCATTCTATACGAAAGCTCTGTCTCCGCTCGGATACATTCCCAAAGCCCATCACGAACCGACCATCGGTTTCGGCGTGGATGACGGCACGCCCCGTTCGGATTTCTACATCTCCCCGATGGACGATCCGGCGCAACAGCCGATTCCCACGCATATCGCCTTCCGCGCAACGAACGAACAAGCGGTACGCGACTTTTATGAAGCCGCGATCACGGCAGGCGGAATGGATAACGGCAGACCCGGACCACGTGCCTACCATTCCGGGTATTACGCGGCCTTCGTGCTCGACCCCGACGGCAATAACATCGAAGCTGTCACAGACTGGTCGCACACAAGCCAATCATGAAATCGGCCGCCGAATCGCAAAAAGTCATCGGGTGACATTGCGCAGCCAACGGTACTTGCGGTAGTGCAACAACGCGGGAACCATTTTGATGCATTCGTCGGTGTTGAGCAGCGCATACACCACCAACACGGGCAGTTTGAACACGAACGCGGCCAACAGCCCGACCGGCACCACAATCAGCCACATGACGATGGCATCGCACATGAGACCGAACTTCGCATCGCCGCCGGCTGGAAAAATACCGGCGATCGTCAGATTCGTCATGCATCCGCATGCCGCGTAATATGCGCAGACGAACAGCATGACCGACAGGTACCGTGTGGCTTCGGGCGTAAGGTTCGCCCATTGCAAAGCCAGCGGACGCGCCGCGACAATCAACAGTCCCGTCGCGGTACCGACCACGGCCACCAGCACGCACATCCTGTCGCCCATCGCCTTCGCCTGTCGGAAATCTCCACGTCCCAGCAGATTGCCGACCAAAATGCCGCCGGCATTGCCCAGACCAAGGGACAGGCACACCAGCAGATCCTTGACGATATTGGCGATGGAATTGGCGGCGACTGCGTCTGCACCCAAATGTCCCATGATCACGGTGTACATGGTGAAACCACATCCCCACACCAATTCATTGCCAAGCACCGGCAGGCTGTATTTCCAGAAATCCTTCTGCAACGGCCCATCGGGATGCAGCACATGGCCAAGTCGCAGGTAGGGGCCACGACGGGTCGCCACGACCGACCATGTCAGCTCAATCGCACGCGAAATCACCGTGGATATAGCCGCGCCGAAAATGCCAAGCGCGGGAATGCCGAGACTGCCGATACCGTAAATCAGCGCCGCGTTCAACACGACGTGCACGATCACGCCAACCGTGCTGACCGTCATGCCCATCACCGCGGAGCCGGTGTTCTTCATCAGACACAGGTACATCTGGGACAGGCCGATGAACAAGTACGACAATGACGAAATCCGCAGATATCGCGCGCCAAGCATGATCAGCGTGCCGTCATTGGTCATGATGGACATCAACTGTTCCGGCACGAGCAGTGCCGCCAGGAAGAACGCCGTCGACAGCATTCCGGCATACAGCATGACGAATCCCAGCACGCGTTCCACCGCGTCACGGTTGCCGGCACCCCAATACTGCGCCACGAGAATGCTCATGCCCAGGGTCAGGGCCGCAGTGAACAGGCTGAACAGGAACTGGAACTGCGTGGCGAGCGAGACGGCGGCCAACTCGTTTTGCCCTACCCCCGACAACATCAGCGTGTCGGCGCAGGACGACAACGACAGCATGAGCTGTTGGAAAGCGATAGGCAAAGCCAATTTGAATACATGGCCGAGGAATTCCCGGTCCGGCATGATGGTGCGCACGATAGTCTCCATTGGAATACAAGCCCGTTTCAGACGACGGGCAAACGAAAACGTCGGGATATGTAGGCCGACCAGCCTTATCCCGACGTTGGGCCGAATATTGGGCGAGGTTTTACAGCGAATCCTTCCATGCGCGGTATTCGGCGGCCTTGCCCTCCCAGTATTCACGGTCCGCATCAGTGATCTTGCGAATCACATGGCACGGGTTGCCCACGGCCACCGAATGGGATGGGATATCCTTGGTCACCACGGAGCCTGCACCGATCACCACATCATCGCCGATGGTAACGCCCGGACAGACCACCACGCTGCCGCCGAACCACACGTCACCCCGGGCGCTGCCCGCCTGGGCGGCGGTAATGGCGCGGTAAGTGGTCTTGATGTCGAACAGCTCTTCAAACTTTTCGCACAGGGCCGTCATATACGCCTCGTCGCCGGTGCCGCACACGGTCAGGCGGCCCTCCTCGCGGGCGGTGTCGATCAGCGTCTCCAAGCCGGAGAAGGCGGCGGGGTAGGTGGGCGTATCGTCCGTATCCTGCGCGCCGCAGGCGCACAGAGACAGCGCCAGCAGCAGGGCCAGCACTGCGGTGAGCATACGTTTCATAGGGGGACCTCCTTGCGGCCGCCGAAAAAGGGGGCCGCCAGACTCCCTAACATTATAGCGGAGACTGCCGTGGCTGTCAAATTCCGTCGAGAGGTGGGGGACAAAGCATC
>OCLZ01000512.1_pt1 | contig 9872 bp, 9 predicted proteins | sample 1496091 | NCBI WGS metagenome assembly OCLZ01 (sample SAMN01760948, study PRJEB22395) | human gut metagenome | reverse complement strand
GGCCCGCCGCTGGGAAAACCACTCGGCAAAATGGCTGACGAAAGCCTCAAAGCTCATTCCGGGTTGGTAGAAGGGGAAATAATCCGGGTGGGCGATCGCCCCTGGCGGCGGCTGGCGGACCCAGCGGGCTCCGGGCTCCCAGCATTGCCATTGCGGCTTATACTGCGTCAGGGCATTTTGGGTCGTGAGCGGCAGGGCGACCCAGTAAAAGGTGTCGATGACATCCTGATACAGGGCGCGCAGTTTTTCACAGTGGGCGATGGTGCAAGAGAACTGTGCTTCCCAGTCAATAAACAGTACGCTGATTTTCTTGCCCTGTAACCGAGCTGCCTGCGCGGTTAAATGCAGCATAACGGTGGAGTCTTTTCCGCCAGAGAAAGAGACGCAAACGCGTGAAAAATTATCCAGAACCCATTGGATCCGCTGCTCCGTCGCCTGCAGCACCGACTCCGGTAAGGGATATTTAATAAACGACATGACCATTAATCCTTTAATACGAGATATTCCCATTTGGTCAGTATAAACGATGAGGGCCGGGAGTTTAATGGTCGTTTTTTTATTCGGACAATGTGGGGTAAATAGTGGATATGTTATCCATTGTTATTAATTTGTGGTTGTGATGCTACTCTATCATCCATTAGAATGCTGATTAATTCAGATAAGAAATGATTCTGCGAAGATGAATGATGGTGGTTAATGTATATTGTGATATCCGGGAAGAGATTGTCTATATTAATGACGTGAAGCTGCATAGTGGGTGAAATAAAATCAAATAAATAGGAAGGAACGAAGCCAATTAAGTCGGTTTTACTGATCATATTAAGAATGGTCATAAACGAGTCACTGCGAAAGGCGATATTGTTCGGGTTCAGCCACGGCATGCTGCTCTGCTGAACGCGCTGAATCACGGGATCGTTGGTGATGTAGTGGGTAAAAAACTCCTGCGCCAGCGCTTCAACCGATGTGAGTTCCTCACGCCGCGGATGGTCCCTCCGGCACAACGCCAGCGTCTGCACCGTCTTATAGGGCTGACAAATAGTAGCGCGGTTGTTGATGGGCATTCGGGTGAATACCAGATCCGCCTGGCGATACGCCAGCAACTCCTCCGCCGATTCCGTGGTGGTCAGGTTATGGTGCTCAATCTGTAAATTAGCCTGATGACAGAGCTGGTTAATCATAAAATGGCTGTTTACTGAACAGAACAGCGGCGGGCCATATATCACAATACGCTTTCGCAGTTCGGTGCGTTTATTGAGATTGATTGTTTTTTCCAGTTGTTCAAGGTTTTGTTGCAGATGATAATGAAGATTGACGGAGGCGGTGGTGGGCGTCATGCCTTTCCCGACCCGAACAAATAGCGGATCATTTAATTGTTGGCGCAGACGCTGCAATGACTGACTCACCGCCGACGGGGTGATAAATAACGTCGCCGCCGCTTTGCTGATGCTTAAATGTTGATATATACACTCAAAAATAACCAATAGGTTTAAATCGAACTTTTTCAGGTCGTAAAGATTTGCCATTAATGCAGTCCTGTGTATTATCAGTGCGAATTGAAATATTCATAATAAGAATGTTGAATGGCTTAATATGCGTGGTGTGAATTTATTTTTGGCCAGTAATATTAAGCTTTGCTTAATATATCTTATTGTCGATAGCGGCGCCAGCGGTGGTTGTTGTCTGGCGCCACTCCACAATAAGATTATTTCTTTTCACCCATCATAATTTGTAGCTTCTCTTTATCCGGCAGGCCGACCACCTGCTGCAGCATATTGTCCTTATTCATATAATAAATGGCTGGCGTGACGTTGGCCCCCAGATCGTCCATCAGCTGCTGATTGACGTTGAGCATTTTCATTTTCTCGGGCGGGATAGCCTTCGGTATCGTCAGGGCCATTTTGCCGTTCGATTGCTCGTAATCGTGCCAGGTTTTCGCCGGATCTTTACTGGCGAGAATCGCTGCGGCAGTGACCGGGCTCTCCGGCTTGATCACGCCCACCAGCAGGGTGCGGATCTGCACTTTACCGGCGTCCACCCAGGGACGGGACTGCTGCCAGAACTGTTTGCAGTAAGGGCAGAAGGGATCGGCAAAGACATATAGCACGATGGGGGCGTCTTTGTTGCCATCCTGCAGCCAGTGGGCGCTGGCCATCTTCTTCCACATCTCTTGTCCCGCCGGCGTGTAGAGCTCTTTTTGAAACAACTGCTCGCTGAGGTTGTTGCCGTTCTCGTCATACATATAGCCGGAAATGGCATGTTTGCCGTCTGGCGTGAGGTAGATGGCGACGCCCATATCCTGGTATTTACCCAGCCAGCCTTTCATTCCCCCCGGCGCGTCAAAGGGTTTGATGATAGTAATGCCTTGTTTTTCAATAGCTTTTACCGGGGCGGGTAGTTCTTCCGCATAGCTGCAAAAAGGCAAAAGGCTGAGCAACAGCAGACGTTTTAACATGAGTAGTCCTTGTAAAATCAGCAGGAAAGGAAGAAAGATTGCCAAACCTATTACAGTTATAGGCAGGATCAGCAGAACGACGGATTGCCCTTTCCTGGCGTGGGTGATGTAATCCTGGATGCTGTTACATTAAGGTAATGTAGAGCGCAACACATAGCCAGTCTGACTGGCGCTGAACCTACCTTCGGGTATTTCAGGTAACGGGGCCGCCTGAAAAGGTGGCCTTTTTACTTTTGTCGCGGCAAATGATGCGAAAAACAGCGAACAGCGCTGAACGCGTCGCCAGGTTCACAAAGTTGTCTTGTTCCGGTTGTTAGATAACGCTTATTGATTCGATAATGTAAACGCATTGGTCGGGTCAGGAAAAATTCGTTAACTTAGACCTCAACGAAAACACGGAGGAAGTATAGATGTCCTTAATTAACACCAAAATCAAACCGTTCAAAAACCAGGCATTCAAAAATGGTGAATTCATCGAAGTCACCGAGAAAGACACCGAAGGCCGCTGGAGCGTCTTCTTCTTCTATCCGGCTGACTTCACCTTCGTCTGCCCGACCGAACTGGGCGACGTGGCTGACCATTACGAAGAACTGCAGAAGCTGGGCGTAGACGTTTACTCTGTTTCTACCGATACCCACTTCACCCACAAAGCGTGGCACAGCAGCTCTGAAACCATCGCGAAAATCAAATACGCGATGATTGGCGACCCGACTGGCGCCCTGACCCGTAACTTCGACAACATGCGTGAAGATGAAGGTCTGGCTGACCGCGCCACCTTCGTGGTTGACCCGCAGGGTATCATCCAGGCAATCGAAGTTACCGCTGAAGGTATCGGCCGTGATGCGTCTGACCTGCTGCGTAAAATCAAAGCGGCGCAGTATGTTGCTTCCCACCCAGGCGAAGTGTGCCCGGCGAAATGGAAAGAAGGCGAAGCGACGCTGGCTCCATCTCTGGACCTGGTCGGTAAAATCTAAATTTCCGTCGCCTTTCACGCTATAGCGGCGTTGGCGTTGCCTGCTCACCCCGGTCACTTACAGGTGTAAGCTCCCGGGGATTCTCAGGCTAGCCGCCTTGCTCTGGCGCGAAATGCTTAGGAAATTGCGTAGATTATCAGGGCGCTTTGGCGCCCATTTTATTCCAACACCATGATGCAAGCGCATTCAGGCAGCCTGACAAGGCCGCTTGCATGATGATGTTTTAAGCCCAGGAGATAACAATGCTCGACACCAACATGAAAACCCAGCTCAAGGCCTATCTTGAGAAGCTGACTAAGCCTGTTGAGCTGATTGCCACGCTGGATGACAGCGCTAAATCGGCAGAAATCAGGGAACTGCTGGCTGAAATTGCTGAACTGTCAGACAAAGTCACCTTTAAAGAAGACAACACGCTGGCGGTACGCAAGCCATCGTTCCTGATTACTAACCCAGGTTCCGACCAGGGCCCACGCTTTGCGGGCTCCCCGCTGGGCCACGAGTTTACCTCGCTGGTGCTGGCGCTGCTGTGGACCGGCGGTCATCCGTCGAAAGAGGCCCAGTCTCTGCTGGAGCAGATCCGCGATATCGATGGCGACTTTGAGTTTGAAACCTACTACTCGCTCTCCTGCCATAACTGCCCGGACGTAGTCCAGGCGCTGAACCTGATGGCGGTGCTCAACCCGCGTATCAAACATACGGCGATTGACGGCGGGACGTTCCAGAATGAGATCACCGAGCGCAACGTGATGGGCGTGCCGGCGGTGTTCATGAACGGCCAGGAGTTTGGTCAGGGACGGATGACGCTGACGGAAATCGTCGCCAAAGTGGATACCGGTGCGGAAAAACGCGCAGCGGAAGAGCTGAATCAGCGTGACGCTTACGATGTGCTGATCGTCGGTTCCGGCCCGTCCGGCGCGGCGGCCGCGGTTTACTCTGCGCGTAAAGGGATTCGTACCGGCCTGATGGGCGAACGCTTCGGCGGCCAGGTGCTGGATACCGTGGATATCGAAAACTACATTTCGGTGCCGAAAACCGAAGGCCAGAAGCTGGCCGGGGCCCTGAAAGCGCACGTTAGCGACTATAACGTCGATGTGATCGACTCCCAGAGCGCGACCAAACTGACGCCAGCGGCGACAGAGGGCGGCCTGCATCAGATCGAAACCGCCTCCGGCGCGGTGCTGAAGGCGCGCAGCGTCATCATTGCCACCGGGGCGAAATGGCGCAACATGAACGTGCCGGGCGAAGATCAGTATCGCACCAAGGGCGTAACCTACTGCCCGCACTGCGACGGCCCGCTGTTTAAAGGAAAGCGCGTGGCGGTGATCGGCGGGGGGAACTCCGGCGTGGAAGCCGCCATTGACCTGGCGGGCGTCGTGGAACACGTGACCCTGCTGGAATTCGCACCGGAGATGAAGGCCGACCAGGTGCTGCAGGATAAAGTCCGCAGTCTGAAGAATGTCGACATCATTCTCAATGCGCAGACTACGGAAGTGAAAGGCGACGGCAGTAAGGTCACCGGTCTGCAGTACCGTGACCGGGTGAGCGGCGATGAGCATCATGTCGCGCTGGCGGGGATTTTCGTGCAGATCGGCCTGCTGCCTAACACCACCTGGCTGGAAGGCGCGGTTGAGCGTAACCGTATGGGTGAGATCATCATCGATGCGAAGTGCGAAACCAACGTCAAAGGCGTATTCGCCGCCGGTGACTGCACCACTGTGCCGTACAAGCAGATTATTATCGCGGCAGGGGAGGGGGCGAAAGCGTCGCTGAGCGCCTTTGACTACCTGATCCGCACGAAAACCGCATAACAAGTCAGACAATAGACCTGCATAACCAAGAGGCTACCCTGGGGTAGCCTCTTTTTTATGCTCTTTTTCCTCACCCTTACCTGACGACCATCACCGGGATATGGGCATGACGGATGACGCTCGAGGCGTTGGATCCCAGCAAGTGGGTACTGATGGAGGGATTGCGTGAGCCAATCACCACCACGTCGGCGTTTATTTCACTGGCCAGTTCGTTGACCATGTCGCGCACGCTGCCGAAACGCACATGCAGCTTGATACGTGAGGGGTCAATGCTGAAATGGCTGACCATGGTCTGCAGGCGGGTTTCCGCCTCGTGCTGCAGATGTTCCTCAAAACGCCGCAGGTCGGCGGTAAAACGGCTCATCGTGAAGCTCGCAGAACCGGGTAAGACGTGGAGCAGATGGATCCCCCCGTCCTGCTGGGCCAGAAACTCCGCATGCTGGACGGCTTTATCGCTCAGCGCCATCTCAAAGACATCAACCGGCATAATGATAGTCTTATACATATGCAATCCTCCTTGTTCGTTTGCGTCTATATCAACATATTATATGCGGATATTGTGTCATTCAGGTCGCAAAACTGTCAGTCAGGCAGGCGCAAAGCGTAAAAAAAGGTTAGCGGGGGGAAAGACAGCAGAAAGAGGATGTGTGGACATCCTCTGAATAAAGCGCGATACGCCTCAGGCAGCGGGGATTAACGGTGGAATTCGCCAGCGGCTTCCGGCTGGTACAGCAGCGCCAGCACTTCCAGGTGCGTCGACGCCCCGCCCGGCAGCTCCCAGTGAATGGTGCTGCCGACCTTGAGGCCGAGCAGCGCGGCGCCCACCGGCGCGAGGACGGAGAGCTGGCTGGCGCTGTCGGTCACCTGCGACGGAAACACCAGCGTCCGCACGCGCTCTTCGCCGCTGGTTAAATCGCGGAATTTAACCGTACTGTTCATGGTGACGACATCGTGCGGCATCGCTTCCGGCGCCAGCATTTGCGCGCGGTCGAGCTCGTCGTTCAGGGCATCGGCAACCGGCGAGCTGGCGAAAGCCGGCTGCTCCAGCAGCCTGTCGATACGTTCGGCATCCAGTTCGTTAATGATGATTGCGGGTCTGGTCATTGCATACTCCATGTTATCCAGGAACCTGTCCGTAAAAGAAAACCCTCGCCGAAAAAGGCAAGGGTTAAGGTTCTCCCATCATACTGAGAGTTGCCGGCAGTTTGAAGTGATGAAACGCACAATCAGCGCGCAACGACCCCCGGCGAACGACGTTTTCTGGTCAGCACGCCGCGTCGCGCTAGTGGCCAACCTTATCGAGGATAAACTGCGCGCCGCAGTTACCTGGGTGAGGCTGAGGCAAAAAGGCGGAAGTGGCCAGCGGGGCATTGATGGTCGCGGCGTTGAGCGAGATTTGCATCTCGGTCAAATAGGCCGGATTACCGTTACAGGTTAATTTAAACGCCTTCACGCTCTGCGGACCCCAGGCGCGGGCCACAGCGGCGTCGAAGTCGGCGCGGCTAACGGTTTGGCCATAGTGTTTGGCAAGGAAATCGCCTACCGGGCTGCGCTTAATTTCTCCATTCAGGCGCACCATGGCGCCAAAATAGCTGTCGGGATCGAAGCCGAAGCAGACGCCATGTTTGGCGTATTCGTAACGTTCGAGGCAGGAGGCGCCGCCCGCGCCCGGCATCACGCTATTCAGTTTGTTGGCCATCTCCAGCGACAACCCGGTCTCCGCCGCCTGACATTTTCGGTTCGCTTTCACCTCCGGCATGTCGGGCAGCGGGCGCGTGGCGCAGCCGTAGCGCATCCAGCGTCGTTCATCCACTCCGCGCGCGGCAATGGACTTTGGCAGCCCGGGCCACAGGCCGTGCACGGTCAGAAAATCGGCTTTATTCGCGGTTTCCTGCTGCAGGCGGCACTCTTCCGGTTCGTTGCGGTTACGGTCATACATGCTCTGACAGAATCCGGTTTGCCAGGAGAGGGCCAGGACATAGCGGTCAAAATCAGCGTATCGCGTCGCGGTGAGCGGTTCAGCGCCGGCCTGAGTGGCGGTAAGCACAAGGGCAAGCGCGGCGAATTCCTTCCTGAACATGTTTATTCCTGATTGTGGATGGCAAAAGATAACGGGGAGTTATTAAAGCATAAAAAAGGCGCCTGCTGGCGCCTTTTCAAGTGGTTAGACCATTAGCGGACCGCGCTGCCCGGGACGAGGATCTCGGTCGCGACAATCACCACCAGCAGGCCAACCATCACCGGCACCGAGGTGCGTTTGACCACTTCGAACGGGGAGATCTTCGCCATCCCGGCGACGGCCACCACCACGCCGGAGACCGGCGAGATCGTGCGGCCAAGGTTAGAGGCCTGCAGCATCGGGATCGACAGATAGGCGGGATTGATGCCGGAGGAGTGCGCCAGCTTGGGGATCATCTCGACAAAGGCGTAGAACGGGGCATTGCCGGAGCCGGTGGTCATCGCCGCCAGCATGGTCAGGATCACCAGCACCAGCATCAGAATAATACTGGCCGAGCCGAAGGAGGTGGCGATGGAGATCAGACCGTTGATGAAGCCGATGGTGCTTAATCCCTGAGCAAAAACGCCGGCGGCGACCAGCAGCATCACCACGCCGGCGAAGGCGTCAGCCATCCCGCGGTAGGCGACTTCCAGTCCGCTGAAGACGTTTTTGGTGTTGAACCCGCGCAGGAATTCGAGGATCGCCGCCAGCAGCATGCAGCCGACGAGGATGGTAATAATGTGCAGTTCCGGTCCCCATTTGCCATCGAAGATCAGCACGCCAATAATCGGCGTAAACGGCAGGATGGCGTACAGCGCCGGAGCGTTGGTGGTGATCTCGTTGACGTCGAGCATTTCGTGGGAAATGTTCTCTTTTTTATCCAGGTAGCGCTGCCAGAAGAAGTGGGCGATCGCCATGCAGATGATAGCGGCGATGGAGATCGGCAGCGTGGTCTTAAAGGCAAAGTCGATCAGCGGCATTTCGGCCGCTTTGGCCGCCAGCACGACGTCACCCGAGGTGGGCGAAAGGATAATCGCCGCCGGGGAGGCGCAGATGGCTGCCGCCGCACCGCGGCTGATACCAACGTTTACCATCACCGGGAACAGCGTCGCCATCAGCAGGACGCCGAGGCCGGTCGCGGAGGAGACGGCCAGCGACATCAGGCAGGCGACAAAGTAGGCGGCAATCATCAGCAGATAGGGCGAATTGATATAGCGCAATGGCTTTGAGGCTAATTTCACCACCATATCATTGGCGCCAATATGAGTCATATAGGTGGCGAAGCCGCACAGCATCATGATCATCATACCCAGATCGCCGCCACGGCTCATGAGGAGAATCTTAATGTATTCAATAATGTCAGTGGCGGAGTAACCGGTGCCCGCGGTATTGCCTGGTAAGACTTTATGTCCCAGCAGGGCGCTGACGATCAATAAGATTAAGCCCCCGACGAACAGCACCCCGGTGGCCGAGTAGCCTTTGATGATATAGCGGGCGACGCCCATAATGACCACGATCCCGATCAGGATCTCAATAAACGTCAGCATTTATTACCCCTAAGCCCAAAGAATATGTAGTGAAAAAGCGTCACACCAAATTTTAATGTGCGAATGTGCCGAAAAAACGGACGAAACTCGCTGATGCAAATCAATAAAGCGATAAGAACTACGCCCCTCCCGTCCCGCCTGGATATAATCACCAGATGGATAGTTAAGCGGTTCTGATGGTCAGCGGGCGAAAATCAGGAGTTTGCCTTATTTCGTTCAACCTGTATTGAGACTATCTTTGCTATCTTAGGTGGCTTTTAAATGAAAGTGGTAATAGAAAAGTGTTGATGTTACGTCGTTTTTCATTGTTTTCTCTTGGTTTTTTAGGATGGTTATTGGTATCCGGAAACGCCAGCGCGTCGTTTTCATCGACCCTTAGCGAAGGTTACCATACCTTAAGTAATAACGTTGCGCAGACCTGGAATGAGCCGGAGCACTATGATCTGTACGTTCCAGCCATCACCTGGCACGCGCGCTTTGCTTATGATAAGGAAAAGACGGACAAGTATAACGAACGTCCGTGGGGGGCAGGCTTCGGCGTCTCCCGCTGGGATGAGAAAGGGAACTGGCACGGTCTGTACCTGATGGCGTTTAAAGACTCTTTCAATAAGTGGGAGCCCATTGGCGGCTACGGCTGGGAGAAAACCTGGCGCCCGCTGACGGATCAGAACTTCCGCCTCGGTCTCGGCTATACCCTTGGGGTGACGGCGCGCGATAACTGGAACTACATTCCGATTCCGGTGATCTTGCCATTAGCGTCAATAGGTTACGGTCCGGCAACGTTCCAGATGACCTACATTCCCGGCACCTACAATAACGGTAACGTTTACTTCGCCTGGGCTCGCATACAGTTTTAATTCGCTAAGTCTTAGCAATAAATGAGATAAGCGAGGCGTCTTGTGGAAAAACAAGGACTAAAGCGTTACCCACTAAAAAAGATAGCGACTTTTATCACTTTTTAGCAAAGTTGCACTGGACAAAAGGTACCACAATTGGTGTACTGATACCCGACACAGCATTAGTGTCGATTTTTCATATAAAGGTAATTTTGATGTCTAAGATTAAAGGTAACGTTAAGTGGTTTAATGAGTC
>OCLZ01000502.1_pt1 | contig 10037 bp, 9 predicted proteins | sample 1496091 | NCBI WGS metagenome assembly OCLZ01 (sample SAMN01760948, study PRJEB22395) | human gut metagenome | reverse complement strand
TAGCTCAGTGTAAACCTGCCACAATATATTGAGTGAACGATGTCCTGTGACCTGCGCTACCTCTTCAATACTGAATCCTGCTTCAAACAGACGGCTTGCCCCTTCGCGCCGTAGATCGTGATATCTCAGATCCTCAATCCCCAACTCGTCACGAACGCGCCGATACATGGCTGTTATACTTTTCGGATTGAACGGGAATACCCTGTCGTCAACACGAGGCTGCATCGTCAATATCCTCCAGGCATCACCAAGTAAGGGCACTAACATGTGGTTGCCGATTTTTTTCCTCGGGTCCTTCCTGTCTCTAACGATAACAGAACGCTGAATATCGTCCACATCCTCCCAGAGAAGACGACAAACCTCTCCAACCCTCATACATGTAAGTATGGAAAACATAAATATTTGATGTAATGGCGCCCCGGTGTATGCCGTTTCGGCCTTAACTTTAAGAACTTCATACAACCGATCAACCTCGGTAGCGCTTGCGCGGCGACTACGTCGCTGTGAAGGACCTGTGATCCCCATATTTCTCAACCAAACTTTAGCGTCAGATAATTCGTTCAAATTAGCTGGGGCGCCAAAAAGTGGCTTGGCCGCTTCAAGCGCAACACTTAAATACGATACGTCCTGAGAGATAGTGGAAGGCGCAAGTCCTTGCGCTTTTCGGGTCTGGCAGTGCTCGATAATATGTTTTGCGGTCAAGTCCGTAAGTTTGATTTCTGCCAGAAAGGAACGGCCAAGCGTGCGGAGAGAGCTTCTTTTTGATGCACCGAGCGTTATGTTTGGATGGTTTTCATACTGAGTAAGCAGGTCACCAACAGTTATAACAGAGATCTCTTTCATCTCTTTTTCTGGCTCTGGGAGACCATGCTCTTCAATGTATGCTACACGTTTAGCCCCCCAGGACTTCGCAAGGGTGTTCTTGGAGAAGGTTTTGTTCTCCCGGTGGACGTACTTACCATTTTGTTTAACGGCTACAGTACAGCGATAACGGGCAGTTCCATCGCTGCGTAATCTTTTCTCTATGGTGAAGAAAGCCATATCCAAACCTTAAACTGTGGGGTGCTGTGTGGGGTGCTGATAACAACATAATGGGTTAAAACGGGTGAAAATAGCCTAAAATATAACTGTCTAGATATCCAGTATATTTTTATATATGACTGATATTATTATATATATTTTATAGGGTCTGATTTATGGCTACGATTGAACATCGCCACGAACTGCGCCAGCGGGAAGACCATCACGATAAATCCAGCCATCTCTTTCATCGGCTCAATCATCAACTGCGGCAGATCGGCCTGACGGCGAATTTTGCCAGTGGCGATGCCGTAAGCCAGCGACACGACAAAGAAGAAAAAGATGATCAGCGGCACGATGCCTTTGATAAACGGCGAGGGCATCACCGTGTGCTGAACCGGATCGCGAAGAATGCCGTTTTCAGGAACCACCATCAGGGCGATGACCGCCACAAACGCCAGCGTCGCCACGCCGGCGATGCGCAGGCCGAAACGCTCCTCAGTGGTCAGGGTTTGCAGCTTTTCGTCGCGGCTGCCTTGCCACTGTCCCAGCCTCGGCTCCACCAGCTTGTCAGTGATTAAACCGCCGACGAGGGTCAGGAGGATCACCGAGGTCGCCATAAAGTACCAGTTGTCGATCACGCTGACGTGCAGAGAGGCATCGATGGATTTGGCCGCCTCGGTGCTGATCCCGGAGAGCAGCACGTCGGTGGTGACGATCAGTAAATTGGCGGTAAAGCCGCAGCCCACGCCGGCTATCGCCGCCAGCAGGCCGGCGACCGGATGCCGACCGACAGCGAGAAACATCAGCGCCCCCAGCGGCGGCATGATCACCAGCGCGGCGTCGGAAGAGATATGGCTGAAAAAGGCGATGAATAGCACCATATAGCTGGCATAACGGGCGCTAACGTGGGAGGCCATCTTGACCATCAGCGCGGGCAACAGGCCCACCCGCTCGGCAAAGCCGGCGCCCAACACCAGGGCGAGGATCGCCCCCAGCGGCGCGAAACCGCTGAAGTTTTTAATCACGTTCGGTAAAAACCAGTGCAGCCCTTCCACGCTGAGCAGGTTTTTGACCACCACCCGCGACCCGTCCGCAGGGTTTTGCACCCCGACGTTGAAGGCGGAGAGTATCGCCGTGGCGGCGATCAGCGCCACGATAAGATAGATAAACAGCAAAAACGGGTGCGGGACCTTATTACCGATCTTCTCTACCCAGCCATAGCGCTTTCCGGCGGGGGAAGGCGACGGTATGGATGACATACTCATGGGCGTTCCTCTGTTGTCGTTGTTGTGTTGGGCAGGCCTGCTCCCGTACTGCCGGCGGTTATTATGGTCGGTGCGTGCCGCTATGCCGGTCAGCGTCTGTCAGGAGCGGTCTGGTCTTATGGTTATCGTAAAACCGACGGTCTCACCTCCGCCGGAATCGGGCAGCGGTAAGGATGTTCGGCCAGCGCCTGCCTGAGCTCTCGCTGGCTGGCCTCCAGCAGCGCGCGGTCGCTGAATAAACGGATCGCCGTCGCCGCGAGGACTTTCCCCGCCAGCAGCATCCCTTTATGGGCGATGGCGGTGCGTCCCTGGCTCACCAGCTGCCAGCTGTGCAGCGGGGTACCCACCGCGAAGCAGGGGCTGAAGCATTGGGCCACCGGCGCTTTCCAGCTGACGTCGCCGACGTCGGTGGAGCCGGCGAGAATCGTATCCGTGGCCGCCCACGGCGCCACCTCATCAATCAGCAGCGTATCGCGGTGGCGACGAGCGAAGGTTTTCCCCGCCTCGCCGCCGGTGCCGGCGATATTGTTCAGGCTGTTGTTGATATCGTTGGCGCTGAGAGTGGCGCGGATCACCGCGGCAAAGGCGCGATCGTCGTCGCTCCATGCCGGCGTGCCGTAATGCGCTACCGCCTGATACATCGCCGCTTCGAGCGTGCGGTTGGGCAGATAGCTGGAACAGGCTTTTTCAAAGCGGCAGCTGACGTGGGTCTCGGTCATCAGCGCGGCCCCCTGGGCAATCTTCTCAATGCGGGCGAAGATCTGTTCTACATCTGCCATCTCCGGGGCGCGGATCAGATACAGCACTTCCGCCTGGGCCTGGACGACGTTGGGCGAGACGCCGCCGGTATCGGTAATGGCGTAATGAACCCGCGCCTTTTCGATAATATGTTCATTCAGGAAGTTACTGCCGGTGGTCATCAGGGTGACCGCGTCCAGGGCGCTTCGCCCCAGGTGCGGCGAATTGGCGGCGTGGGCGGCGGTGCCGGTAAAGCGCCACGCCGCCTGAATGTTGGCGAGGGTGCGGGTGCTGAACATCCCGGCCCAGGCCTCCGGATGCCAGGTGAGGGCCGCATCGACGTCATCAAACAGCCCTTCGCGCACCATGAACGTTTTGCCCGAGCCGCCTTCTTCCCCCGGGCAACCGTAGAAGCGCAGGGTGCCCGCGCCGCCGTGCTGCTGCAGCCATTTTTTGGCGGGAACCGCCGCGGCGAAAGCCGCTGTCCCGAGCAGATTGTGCCCGCAGCCGTGACCGTTGCCCCCCGGCGTTGACGATGTCGGCTCCGCGCAATGGGCCTGTTGGCTGAGACCCGCCAGGGCGTCAAACTCGCCCAGCAGGGCAATAACCGGTTGGCCCTCGCCGACGCTGGCGATAAAAGCATTGGGGATCCCGCCAGCATCACGGGTCAGCTGGAAACCTTCCGCTTCCAGGGCGTCCGCCAGCCGCCGGGCGGACCAGAACTCCTCAAAGCGCGTCTCCGGGTGGTCCCAGATATCATCGGCGATGGCGCAATAGGTCTCGCGGCTTGCCTCAATTACCTCTTCAACAAACTGAAAAATCGGGTCCATCACACCCCCCGCTGCCAGGGAAAGTTAAGCGCGACGCGCGCCAGGGTGTCGACCGCGACCGTCATTACGCTCTCGTCGAAGTCAAACTTCTCGTTGTGATGACCGGCGCTCAGTTCGGTGCCGAATATCATGTATGACGCAAGGCCGCCGCGCGCCTGGACCCGGGCCATCATCAGGGTGGCGTCTTCCGATCCCGCCGGGGCGGCGATGCGATCCACCGCCTGCTGCACGCCGGGCACCCGAGCGGCCTGTTCGGGCGCTGGCGGGGGCGGCCCCCATCATGCGTAACTCGTACCCGGCTTGATACATCGCCGCGGCCCCGGCGATGACGTGCTGCGCCCGGTCAAAAACATACTGGTTGATGGCTTCGCTTTCGCCGCGGGTTTCCACTTTTAACAGAGCCGAGGAGGGCACCACGTTGCGTCCGGTGCCGGCCTGCATCACCCCGACGTTGACCCGCGAAGCGCCGGCGCTGTGCGGCGGGATGGCGTGCAGGGCAAGGGCGGCCTGGGCGGCGGCGAGCAGCGCGTTGCGCCCATCTTCAGGCTTGCCGCCGGCATGAGCGGCCACGCCGCTGAACTGCACATCGAATTTGGTGGTGGCCATAAAGTTGTCGCCACCGCACACCACGGTGCCGACCGGGACGCCGGTGCCGATATGGATGGCGATAAAATAGTCCACCTCGTCCACCACGCCGGCGGCCACCATCGCGCGGGCGCCGCGGGTACCCTCTTCAGCAGGCTGGAAAATCAGTTTAATGACGCCATTGAGCTGGGCGACATACTGCTTGAGCACATGCGCCAGCCCCAGCCCGATGGCGGTATGCCCATCGTGGCCGCAGGCGTGCATCATGCCGGCGTTGCAGGAGGCGAAATGGTCGCGATGGGGGCGGTGGCTGTCATCGTGCTGCTCATTGAGGTCGAGGGCGTCCATGTCGACGCGAAAGGCCAGGGTTGGGCCGGGACGTCCGGTGTCGAGCGTCGCCACCACGCCGGCGAATCCGCCTTCAAACGCCGGCAACCAGCGTTCCGGCGCCCCTTGCTCGCGAGCGCGCTCGAAAGCAAGGGTCAGGGTCTCCTCATCCGGCAGCCCCATCCGGCTGTCGGCATCGATGACGTCACGCCCAAGCGCCAGCTGGTAGCCGAGCCCGTCGAGGATCTCCGCCACCTTGCTGGCGGTGCGAAACTCCAGCCAGCCGGATTCAGCGTGCAGGTGAAAATCGCGGCGCCATTGGGTCATGGCTGGCGCCAGCTGGCGCAGGTATTCATCAAGTTGCGGCATAGCTTATCCTGTCATAAGTAAAAAATGTGACGGCGTTCACGATGTGATAGCTTTTATTTATCACTGACGCGCTACAGGCCTTAACGCTCTTAACCTGCCACAGCCTGATGGATTACAGTAGATGTCATTTTCTTCCGTCTGATAAACAACGGTTATCACCAAAAGCATGGCATTTCAGATTAAATTTCATCAAATTCGCGCCTTCGTCGAGGTGGCCCGGGAAGGGAGTATTCGCGGCGCCAGCCGCTCGCTGGCGGTCTCGCAGCCGGCCCTGACCAAAGCGATTAAAGAGCTCGAGGAGGGGCTTTCCGCTCAGTTGTTCGTCCGCCGCCGCCAGGGGGTGGCGCTGACTGACAATGGCGAAAGTTTTTATCAACATGCGAGCCTGATCCTTGAGGAGCTGCGGGCGGCGCAGGATGAACTGCTGCAGCGTCAGGGAGAGCAGGCCGGGCAGATCAATATTGGCCTTGGCGCCAGCGTCGCCCGGTCGCTGATGCCGTCGGTGATCTGCCGCTTTCATCAGCAGCATCCTCAGGTGAAGGTGCGGATCATGGAGGGCCAGTTGCTGGCGATGATCAATGAGCTGCGCCAGGGGGAGCTGGATTTCACCATCAATACCTACTATCCCGGGCCGTACGACCATGAGTTCAGCTTTGAAAAACTGTTTGAGAAACCGTTCGCGGTGTTCGCTCGGGCGGGGCATCCGGCGGCGCAGGCCACCTCGCTGGTGGAGCTGATGGATCACCACTGGACCATGCCGACGCCGCGCGGCAGCTACTTTAAACAGCTGCAGGACAGGTTTAATCAGGCCGGGCTGGCGCCAAAGGTGAATATTGTGTGCGAGACCTTCTCGTCGTGCATCAGCCTGGTGGTGAAAAGCGATTTTCTCAGTATCCTGCCGGTGGAGCTCGGCAACGATCCGCTGATGGCGGACAAGCTGATGATGATCCCCGTCCGCGAAGCGTTGCCGACGGCGGCCTATTTTCTGATCCAGCGGCGCGACACCCGACAGACGCCGCTAACGGCGTCATTGATCACCCTGTTTCGCCGCCAGAGTCGACAATGGTTTCCTTAACCGCCCGTCGCGCTCACTTTGCCAGCAGACGGGGATAAACGCATTGAGGGGGGAGCACGAGGCGGCTATAGTAGCTGGCGACAGCCGCTGGAGGAGAGCCCATGAACCTTGATGACAAATCCCTGTTTCTTGACGCCATGGAAGATGTCCAGCCCCTGAAACGTAACAATGACGTGCACTGGCATCCCGGGCGCAACAGTCGCGCCCCGCAGCGCGTCGACACCCTGCAACTGGATAATTTTCTCACTACCGGCTATCTCGATATCGTACCGCTCGCCACGCCGCTGGAGTTTAAGCGCGAAGGGCTGCAGAGCGGCGTGCTGGATAAGCTGCGGCGGGGGAAATACGGCCAGCAGGCGAGCCTCTCCCTGCTGCGCCAGCCGGTGGAGCAGTGCCGGCAGATGCTCTTCGCCTTTATGGTGCAGGCGCAGAAAGAGGGGTTACGCAATGTGCTGATCGTTCACGGCAAAGGCCGCGACGATCAGTCCCACGCCAATATCATCCGCAGCTATCTGGCGCGCTGGCTGGAAGAGTTGCCGGAGGTGCAGGCCTTCTGCGCCGCGCTTCCGCACCACGGCGGCAGCGGCGCCTGCTATGTCGCGCTGCGTAAATCGGCCGAAGCGAAGCAGGAGACCTGGGAGCAGCACGCCAAGCGCAGCCGTTAGCGCATCAGCAGCGTCAGCTCGCGGGCGGCTTTTTGCAGCTCCGGCAGCACGCGGTCGATCATTTCGCGGGCCGACATCTGGCCCGCATGCACCCCGACGTTCAGCGCCGCCTGCACCTGACCCTGGGCGTTAAACAGCGGTACCGCGAGGGAGCGCAGGCCCATCTCCAGCTCCTGATCGTTGAGGGCATACCCCTGTTGATGCACCCGTTTCAGCTCGGCGCGCAGCTTCGCCACCGAGTCCACCGTCTGCGGGGTATAGCGGATCATGGTTACCCTGGCCAGCATATCGTTGAGCTTCTCCTCTGGCTGATGGCTGAGCAGCACCCGGCCCATCGAGGTCGCCCACGCCGGAAGGCGGCTGCCGATATCGAGGTCGATGGTCATGATCCGCGAGCTGGAGGCGCGGGCGATATACAGAATATCGTCGCCATCGAGGGTGGCGATGGAGCAGGACTCGTTGAGCATTTCGCTCAGATGCCGCAGCACCGGCTGCGCCGAACGCGCCAGCGGCGTCGAGGCCAGCCAGGCGTGACCGAGGGACAGGATCCGCGGCCGTAGCTGAAAGTTTTTACCGTCTTCGGCATAGACGAACCCCAGCTTGCTCAGGGTATACAGGCAGCGGCGCACCGCGGCGCGCGGAATACCGGTCTTCTGACTGATCTGTGAGATAGACAGCAGGGGCCGCTGCGGCGTGAATGCCTGAATGACCTCCAGGCCGCGCGCAAGCGAGGCCATAAAGTTAGGATCGCCCTTAAACGGATCGCCGTCGCCGGTCAGTAAATCGTCTGGATGCTTATCCATTTCTGTTCCCCATATTTGCCATCGATCACATTCTTTCGCTAAAGATAACCGATGTTCGATTATCGCACCATATTTCGATTATCGCCCTTGACCGACATCGTTAAGCGGGTCACATTTTGTGCGAACAACGAATAAAAGTGCGATTACCGCACATCAATGGAGCGACCTGATGATTGATAAAAGCGTATCGACGCTGAGCGAGGCCATCGCCGGGATCCACGACGGGGCGACTATTATGATCGGCGGCTTTGGTCCTGCCGGCCAGCCGACCTTTCTGATTGACGCCCTGATAGACCAGGGCGCCCGCGACCTGACCATCATTAACAACAACGCCGGTAACGGCGAAGTGGGGCTCGCGGCGCTGCTGAAGGCTGGCCGAGTGCGCAAAATGATCTGCTCCTTCCCGCGCCAGGTCGATTCACAGATTTTTGATGACCTCTATCGCCGCGGCAAAGTGGAGCTTGAGCTGGTGCCGCAGGGCAACCTCGCGGCGCGGATCCAGGCCGCCGGCGCAGGGCTGGGCGCGGTCTTTACCCCCACCGGCTACGGCACGCCGCTGGCGGAAGGGAAGGAGACACGGGAAATCGACGGCCGCCACTATGTGCTGGAGTATCCGATCAAAGCCGATTTCGCGCTGATTAAAGCTCACCAGGGCGACCGTTGGGGCAACCTGGTGTATCGCAAGGCGGCACGCAACTTTGGCCCGATTATGGCGACGGCGGCGAAAACCACCATCGTTGAAGTCTCGCAGCTGGTGTCGCTGGGCGACCTCGACCCTGAACACATTATCACCCCCGGCATTTTCGTCCAGCGCCTCTTCTCGCTGGAAAACCTGACTGTCGCACAACGCGCCTGAGGAGCCCGAGATGCAAAAACTGACCCGTGACGAAATGGCCCAGCGCGTGGCCCGCGATATCCCCGAAGGCGCTTACGTTAACCTCGGTATTGGCCTGCCGACCCGGATTGCCAATTACCTGCCCGCCGACAAAGAGGTGTTCCTGCATAGCGAGAACGGCCTGCTGGGCATGGGGCCGAAACCGCTGCCTGGCGAAGAAGATCCGGAGCTGATCAATGCCGGAAAAGAGTACGTCACCCTCCTGCAGGGCGGCTGCTATTTCCACCATGGCGACTCCTTTGCCATGATGCGCGGCGGCCATCTCGATATCTGCGTGTTGGGGGCCTATCAGGTCTCCGCCAGCGGCGATCTCGCCAACTGGAGCACCGGCGCGCCGGACGCTATCCCGGCGGTCGGCGGGGCGATGGATCTGGCCATCGGCGCTCGCCAGGTGTTTGTGATGATGGACCATCTCACCCGCGACGGCGAGTGCAAGCTGGTGGAACAGTGCAGCTATCCGCTGACCGGGGTCGGCTGCGTTAGCCGGATCTATACCGACCTGGCGGTGATCGACATTACCGACCGCGGCCCGGTGGTGCGGGAAATCTTTAACGGTCTCTCTTTTGAAGAGCTGCAGCGCATCACTCCGGTGACGCTGACCTTTGAACAACTGGCGGAAAGCGCGTAAGGAACCTATGATGAATCAGGCATTTATCTGTGATGCGGTGCGTACACCCTTTGGCCGTTTTGGTGGTACTCTGGCGACGATGCGCGCCGACGACCTCGCGGCGCTGCCGCTGAAAGCGCTGCTGGAGCGTAACCCGGGCCTGGATCCCTCGCGCATTGACGATGTGATTCTGGGCTGCGCCAACCAGGCCGGGGAAGACAACCGCAACGTGGCGCGCATGGCGCTGCTGCTAGCCGGGCTGCCGGAGAGCGTGCCCGGTAGCACCATCAACCGCCTGTGCGGCTCCAGCCTCGACGCGATCGGCGTCGCGGCGCGGGCGATTAAAAGCGGTGAAACGCAGCTGATGATCGCCGGCGGGGTGGAGAGCATGTCCCGGGCGCCGTTTGTGATGGGTAAAGCGGAGAGCGCCTTTAGCCGCAACATGCAGATGGAAGATACCACCATCGGCTGGCGCTTTATTAACCCGCAGATGAAAGCCTTGTACGGTGTCCATTCCATGCCGGAGACGGCGGAAAACGTCGCCGATGAGTTTGCCATTTCCCGCGCCGATCAGGACGCGTTCGCCTTGCGCAGTCAACTGCGCGCCGCCGCGGCCCAGGAGGCAGGACGTTTCGCCGATGAGCTGATCGCCGTCCAGGTGCCGCAGCGCAAAGGCGAGCCGCTGCGGTTTAGCCGCGATGAACACCCGCGCAGCACCTCGCTGGAGGCGCTGGCTAAACTGCGCGGCGTGGTGCGCGCCGACGGCAGCGTCACCGCCGGGAATGCCTCCGGCGTTAACGATGGCGCCTGCGCGCTGCTGCTGGCCAGCGAAACCGCGCTGGCGGCCAACGATCT
>OCLZ01000500.1_pt1 | contig 10069 bp, 9 predicted proteins | sample 1496091 | NCBI WGS metagenome assembly OCLZ01 (sample SAMN01760948, study PRJEB22395) | human gut metagenome | reverse complement strand
CAAAGAACTGGACGCCCTGGACCATGAGGGGCACACCCTCTACATCCGGCATCAGAAAGGCGAGCTGGGGCGCCGCTTTGAGCGGCTATATCTTGCCCTGCGCCGGCTGGCACGAGAAATCAATGGGTTCAGCTACACTGATTACAGCGGCTGGCGGCGTCCAGATGGGGTTTCCACCACCCTGCCCCTCTGGATCGAGGCGTCTGACCCTTCTCATGGCCGCAAATTCATCTTCACACAGAAAGGACCCGCACTCCAGACTACCATCCGCTATGCCGATGGTACGGAGAAGCAGCACATCTATCGGCGTAAAGAGGACATGGCAACCGAGCTGATGGCCATGTTTCAAGAGGAACTTCGTGTCTACCCTCCCTGGTCTGAAGACCGGAGGAAACAGTACGAATATTAAAGACAATAAAATAGGAGGACATCATCATGAAGATCCGTATCTATCCCAAATCCCTATTGGAAACTGTATGGCAGCAGGACAAACTGCTGTTTACCCCAGAGGCAGAGCAACCATCCCTGTGTCTTCGGTGTGGTCAGACGCTGGACCGCAGGCTGGTCATCAACGCCCTGAGCCGCTATGCAGATGTCCATATCTGCGAGGCGTGCGGTATAGATGAAGCCCTGCGTGATGCCAACCGTTGCCCACTCCCTCTAACAGAATGGGCAGCTGTCAAAAACGGTTTGAGCCAGCAGCAGACCGATTTTGAAGATCCGCTGCTGACTACTTCCTGCACCTTTGAAGATCTGTTTCAGCAAGGCTCCCGTCCTGCCAGCGAGATAGCCTATTCCCGTTCTGATTATGATGGATGGAAATGGTGGACCACCTGGCATCAGTGCCAAAAGGATACGCCTGTTCTGGAAGTTGCCCGTGAAATTGATGCTTTCCAGAATGCGCTGTTCCAACTGCCGGAGTTTCGGAATTTGGACACCTTGACACGGTTCTGCCGAGGGTACGCCCAGCCCACCAGCGAGCCCTCCGAATTCAATTTGTATTCGGAAACCGCCCACTTTTATATCTGGCTGCGACTGATTACTCGGCATCGAGATTATAATGCCTATGTGCATTACTATCTGAAAGGTTAAAAAGTTTGCAACGCACCGGATACAGTATGGCTCTGTATCTGGTGCGTTTTTCTATGTACTCCCAAGTATATACGCATAAAAATATTACCTTTGTAAACTCATTTTGACCTCTATGATATAAAAGCCACTACAAACTTGACAGTGTAAAGATAACGAAGTACAATATAGACAGTGTAAAGATTGGAGGATTTAGCATGGCACAGCAACGACAAACTTATCATCACAAAGACTTGCGAAATGCTTTGATTGAAACAGGTATTCAGCTTGTAAGTACAGAGGGAGTAAATGCTTTTTCTCTGAGGAAGGTAGCTGCGGCGTGTGGTGTCAGCCACGCTGCCCCTTATAGCCATTTTCAAAATAAAGAAGAATTGCTTGAAGCAATGCAACTATTTATCACAGATAGATTTTCTAAACAATTAGAAAGTACCGTTCAAAAGAATAATAATGTTGTAGAAATATTGAAAGATATGGGGATAGCCTATGTGTCTTTCTTTGTAGATAACCCTGCTTATTTTCAATTTTTATATTCGCAATCCAACATAAAAATTGACTTATCGTTATCGATACCAGACGATCAAAACTATAAACCCTATATCATCTATAAAAATATTGTAAGTAAACTACTAGAGCAGTCGCACTATCCAGAAGAAAAGCAAAATGATATTATCATAACCATTTGGGCTTTTATACATGGTGTTACCTCATTAGCCACCATGAATAATGTAAATTATGATAATGACTGGAGGGAGAAAGTCATTGATTTTATGGATGTTTTTCAGCTTCCTTTTATAGATAATACAGGAGAAAAAATATGATTGGGATTTATTTTAGTGGGACGGGAAATACAAAATATTGTTTAGAAAAGTTTGTTGCTCTATATGATAGGAACATTGAAATAACTCCTTTAGAGGATGAAGGTACAATAGAAAAAGTTGCACATCATAAAGACATCATTTTTGCCTATCCAATCTATTACAGCAACCTGCCTAAAATAGTACAGGATTTTATCTGTGGAAATTCTGATGTATGGAAGGGAAAACACATTTTTATTATTGCAACAATGGGACTGTTTAGCGGCGATGGTGCGGGTGTATCTGCAAGATTGTTTAAGCGATACGGAGCACACATATGGGGTGGACTTCATTTGAAAATGCCAGATTGCATTTGTGATGTAAAAGCCTTAAAGCGTACTCCAGATCAAAATAAGCAAATTGTCATACAAGCAGAAGAATGTATAAAATCAGCAGTGTACAATTTGAAAAATGGCACTCCAACTAAAAATGGTTTAGGCTTTTGGTGTCATATTGCAGGTCTGTTAGGACAGCGGCTTTGGTTTTACCGTAAAACACAAGCGTATTCAGACAAAATACAGATAAATTCCGACACTTGTATAAAGTGCGGCAAATGTGCATTGGTATGTCCTATGAATAATTTGTCATTATCCAAAGGTAAGATTGTAGCAAATGGACGGTGTACCTTATGTTATCGGTGCGTAAATCAGTGCAGCAAGAAAGCAATTACTATTTTAGGAAAAAAAGTAATATCCCAGAGTTCTATCTATGATTTTGGGGATTAGCACTTTACATTTTACGAGGAGGTGAGCAATATGGGAAAACTTCTGGTTCTATCACTTTCCGACTGCGAAGAACATATTTTTAATAGGGTCATGGCAGCAATCATAGACGAACCAGAGCTTGACCGTATTGCTCTCCCGCTCTCTGCTGCCTGTCTCTCCTTCCCCGATCTTGAAATTCGACTAAAGGAGCAGACAGTATCCTGCAGAGGTCAACTTGTTACTCTGACTCACCATGAATTTGCAGTTCTTGTATATCTGGCTCGTCACCCTGGCTGGGTATTCTCAGCCAGCCAGATTTACGAGCCTGTATGGGATAGAGACGGTGAACGCTGCGGCACCGCCGTTGCCAATGTCATCAGTCAGATCCGGCGCAAGTTGACGCCGGATACACCAAAGGGTGGCTATATCCGAACTGTACTGGGCAGTGGATATAAATTTGAATCCGTGATATAGGAAACGCCGGACATATGCCGATTGGCTCTGTCCGGCGCTTCGTTTTATATAAAACAAGGCTACAAGTATTACTTCCTTGCGTTGATTGAGCCAAGAAATTATAATTGAGTAATCATATGAATCCACATAACTTATATTCCATGAAAAAGCAGCAGAAAATGGGGTGTTACCCCAAGTCAGATCAATTATTTGTATGCCGGTGGGCGTATCCCCGGTGCTGTGAAGATGGCTACTATTTGGCTGATTCCCAAGGATGCGGAGAAACCGGCAGACCATCGTTTCAAAAATACAAAAAAATAATCCTCTCGTGAGGTTTCTGTGACATTTGGATGCTACACTAAGAATGAAGGAGTGTGATATAATGCGAATTTTAGTAGTCGAGGATGACCGACTTTTGAATAATACCTTGTGCTATAACCTGGATGCTGCGGGCTATGCCGTGGACTCTGCATTGACAAAATCAGCAGCCAGCAACTTTCTGACCAAGCAGGACTATGACCTGATCGTGCTGGATGTAAACCTGCCGGATGGGAATGGCTTTGATTTCTGCCGGGAGGTAAAGGAGCGCCGGCCGGATACAGCGGTGATCTTCCTGACCGCAAATGATATGGAGAGCGATATGCTCAAAGGATATGAGCTGGGCGCAGAAGACTATGTGACCAAGCCATTTCCCATGAGTGTCTTTCAAAAAAAGCTGTCCGTGGTATTGGGGCGGGTGGCGAAACAGTCTGGAGGCGATTGCTATGAGGATGGCGCACTATCCATCAATTTCTCGGAGATGACTGCTTCCCTGTCCGGTAAGCCGCTGGTGTTCACTCCATTGGAATACCGGCTGTTGAAAATCATGACCAAAAACCCGCAGAATGTTTTGACCAGACAGGTGCTGCTTGAAAAGCTGTGGGATGCCGATGGGAACTTTGTGGATGAACACGCCCTGACTGCGGCCATCAGCCGGGTGCGGAATAAAATTGAAACGGATGGACGCCAGTACATCAAGACGGTGTACGGTATGGGCTATATGTGGATCGGAGGGGCATCGAAATGAATATGCGAAAACTCTCCATCAACAAAGCCTGCGTCCTTTTGGGAACGCTTTTGCTGCTGGCGGTTGGTGCAGTCTGCACCGCTGTTTATCTGCTGACCCAGAATATAACCGCTGTCCGGTGTGTGTTCCTGTTCAGTCTCTTTGTACTGCTCTGCGTTATCTTCTTTGTGGCCCTGATCCGCCGGAAGCTGGTCCGGTTCTCCGATGCCTTTTGTGGTCAGATGGATGATATGCTCTCCGGGGATATGCAGCCGAAGCAGACGGTCGAGGAAGAAAGCCTGTTCTATAAAATCAACTACCGGCTGGGGCGGCTGTACGAGGTCATGCAGGAAAATAAAAACAGCATCGCAAAGGAACGGGCTGACCTGCAAGAGCTGATCTCCGACATCTCCCATCAGGTCAAGACCCCGATTGCCAACTTGAAGATGATCAACAACACGCTGCTTGAAAACGAGGTTCCCCCGCAGAAGCAAAAGGAATTTCTGACAGCCCAGGCCAGCCAACTTGATAAGCTGGACTTCCTCATGCAAGCCATGATTAAAACCTCCCGCCTGGAAACGGGAGTCATTTCGCTGGAGCAAAAACAGCAGCCGGTTTATGATACCCTTGCCGCTGCCCTGGGCGGGATTTTGCTCAATGCCGAAAAGAAACAAATAGATGTGCAGGTGGAATGCCCGGAGCATTTGGATGCGCGCCATGATAGAAAATGGACAAGCGAAGCCCTGTTCAACATTCTGGATAATGCTGTGAAATACACCCCGGCAGGCGGGCAGATCCGTGTGTCGGTGGAAGGCTGGGAAATGTATGTGAAGATTGACATTGCTGATACCGGCATTGGCATCTCAGAACAGCACCAGGGGACGATTTTCAAACGGTTTTACCGGGAAGATGCGGTGCATGATGTGGACGGTATTGGGATTGGACTGTATCTGGCTCGTGAGATTGTGACCTTGCAGGGCGGCTATATCCGGGTGGTATCGGAAGTTGGGAAAGGCTCAACCTTTTCTGTTTTCCTGCTCCGAAAGTAGAGCAAGCACGCCCCGAAAAAATGAAATGTCACAGGCTTGTGACATTTGGGGCCGAATTTAGCGGAAATTTTTTGTGGCTCGTGACATTTCTGTGAGGTTTGGTCGTTACAATGGGTTTATCAAAAAGAAAGGATGGTGTTCTTTATGAGCATTTTGCAAACGACTGAACTGAAAAAATATTATGGCGCAGAGCCGAACATTACCAGAGCCTTGGATGGTGTAACCCTCTCCATTGAGGATGGAGAATTTGTTGCCATTGTTGGTACTTCCGGCAGTGGTAAATCCACGCTGCTGAACATGATGGGGGGATTAGATACACCGACTTCTGGTAGTATTCAAGTGAAGGGAAAAGAATTGTCAAAATTCAAAGATGAACAGCTTACCATTTTCCGCAGACGCAACATCGGTTTTATCTTTCAAAACTACAATCTTGTTCCGGTGCTGAATGTCTATGAAAACATTGTGCTACCTGTGGAGTTGGACGGAAACAGGGTAGACAAAAAATTTATGAAAGAAGTGGTACAGATGCTGGGACTAGAGGATAAACTGAACAATATGCCCAATAACCTCTCCGGTGGTCAGCAGCAGCGTGTAGCGATTGCTCGCGCTCTTGTTTCCAAACCAGCCATTGTCCTAGCAGACGAACCAACCGGAAACCTTGATAGCAGAACAAGCAGTGATGTATTGGGACTTTTGAAAGTAACCAGTCAGAAGTTTCATCAGACTATTGTAATGATTACCCATAACAATGAGATTGCCCTGCTTGCCGATCGTATTATCCGTATTGAAGATGGCAGAATTTTAGAGTAAGGGGGGCGGTACTATGAATGACATTCTATTTGGAAATAATAACAAAGCTGTTATCCAAAAGTTAGCAAAGCGTTCTCTGAAAGCTAAAAAAAATACGATTGCGATATTGGCAATCATGCTTGCTACTCTGCTTTTTACCAGCCTGTTTACGATTGCCATTAGCTTGCAAACTGCTATGCAGGAAAGTAATATGAGAACAACCGGCACTTCTGCTCATGCAGGTATCAAGCGTTTATCCTGGGAAGAATACGAACAGTTATCATCAGATGCGGGCATCAAGGATAGCGGGTATTCAATTATTATTGGTAATGCAGTAGGAGAAAACTTTAATAAGGTACCTACGGAGCTTCGATATGGCGATGAGACTTACGCAAATCTAACTTTTAATGATCCTGATATAGGACGGTTGCCGGAACAAAAAAATGAGGTTGCCACCAGCCGCATTGTTCTTGCTGCGATGGGATTACCGGATAAAGTCGGTACACAGATGGAGTTGACTTTTATAACAGATACAGATACCTTTACGGATACCTTTACGCTCTGTGGTATTTGGGATGGGGATGCAGTAGCTTACCGCCAAACGATGTTTCTATCCAAAGAATACACAAAACAGGTGGCTCCGGTTATTCATGGAAAAACAGATGGGACGACTCCTCCTGTGGGAACCGGCTATATTGACAGTATTATGATGATGCCTACGGCATGGGATATTGAAAAGCAGGCAATGGAAGTGACTTCTAAATACGGTCTTGATGAACGGGTAAGTATCAATGATGCCTACGGAACGGCCACAATCAGCCTTTCCTCTATGTTGCCTCTTGTGGCCGGTATTTCAGTTATCTTTATTGCTGGGTATCTTCTAATCTATAATGTGTTCTATATTTCGATTGCGCAGGATATTCGGTTTTACGGAATGTTGAAAACGCTTGGAACCACTGCAAGGCAGATCAGACAGATTGTCTACAAGAAAGCAATCAAGCTCTCTCTTGTGGGTATTCCTCTTGGATTGCTGCTGGGGTGGCCGATTGGTCGTCTGCTACTTCCTGTGATTGTAAATATGTTGACAGATGATATGCGGGTTGTTACTACCGTAAATCCATTGATTTTTTTGGTGGCGATTGTCTTTTCTTTAATTACTGTTTTCGTTAGCTGCCAAAAACCTGCGACATTGGCGGCCAAAGTTTCCCCTATGGAGGCATTGCACTATACAGAACAAGCAGGAGGAAAGAAGAAAAAACGCCGTAGTAAACATATCAACACGACTATGATGGCAAAAAACAATCTTTGTCGTAATAAGAAGAAAGTGACGATTGTTACTCTATCTTTTGCACTTAGCATTGTTCTCTTGAATAGCGTCTATACCTATGTTACTTCCTTTGACTTTGACAAATTTGTTGCCGATTTTAGTCTTACGGATTTTACAGTTTCCGATACAACGGTGATTAACAGTTATGCACCATTCAATACGGCAAATGTGAGCCGAGATTTTATTCGCGAGGCTGAAAGTCTGAATGGGCTTGAAGATATAGGAAGTGTTTACTTATGGACATCTAAACAGCCGCTTTCTAAACACGATCTTGCCCGATTGCAGGAATTGTCCGCTTCGTCTGGCGATATTGCAAATGAACTGGAGAATTATACAGTCCGACAGGAACACGGTGTAAATGTTTATGGTTTAGATGATTTTCCGGCAGAATATGTGCAGATTTTGGATGGCGAGCTGAATATGGAAAAATGGAAAGCTGGAACCGGTGTATATGTAACACCTCTACGGATGATGGATGACGGTTCTTACTGCCTATACCAACCGGGAGATAAGATTAGCGTGTCGCAGCTTGATGGAACAAGCAAAGTATATGAGGTGTTGGCTGTGGTGAATATTCCGAAAGCATTGCAAACTCCATTACAGGTAGATATGGGGTTAGATTATATTTTCCCATCCAGTGAACTTTTGGGTAACATGGTATCTGTTGATCAACCGGCTATGAAAACTATCTTCAATGTGGATGATGAAAACCAGCTTGCAGCTGAAAACTGGCTGAAAAACTATACTACAAATACCGACACCGCTTTGGACTATCTTTCAAAAGTGACCTTACGGCAGACCTTTGACGGAATGATCAATATGTACCGTCTTGTAGGCGGCACTCTATGTGTGATACTGGCTTTGATTGGCATATTGAATTTTATCAATTCCATGATGACATCCATTCTGTCCAGGCACAAAGAACTTGCTATGCTACAATCCGTCGGTATGACAGGCAATCAAGTTAAGCGGATGCTGATGTATGAGGGTATTGGATATTCTGTATTAGGACTTTTATCTTCTCTGATACTTTCTATTGTGGGAAGTCTGACGGTGGTTCGGATGATGGGGGCAGAACTAAGTTATTTCACATGGCATTTTACCTTGCTTCCAGTATTCCTTTGTATTATCCCTCTGTTTCTTATTACAGCCCTTGTACCTTTGATTTGCTATAACAAAATGGCACAAAAAACGGTGGTAGAACGGCTACGCATTGCCGAATAAAATATGTAGACATGAAACAGCCATCCGAGGGTGGCTGTTTTCAAATGCTACTAAATTGTGATATTACAGTAGATAAAAGGCATTGGCATTTCAGAACAACATCAGGGGACGATTTTCAAACGGTTTTACCGGGAAGATGCGGTGCATGATGTGGACGGTATTGGGATTGGACTGTATCTGGCTCGTGAGATTGTGACCTTGCAGGGCGGCTATATCCGGGTGGTATCGGAAGTTGGGAAAGGCTCAACCTTTTCTGTTTTCCTGCTCCGAAAGTAGAGCAAGCACGCCCCGAAAAAATGAAATGTCACAGGCTTGTGACATTTGGGGCCGAATTTAGCGGAAATTTTTTGTGGCTCGTGACATTTCTGTGAGGTTTGGTCGTTACAATGGGTTTATCAAAAAGAAAGGATGGTGTTCTTTATGAGCATTTTGCAAACGACTGAACTGAAAAAATATTATGGCGCAGAGCCGAACATTACCAGAGCCTTGGATGGTGTGACCCTCTCCATAGAAAAGGGCGAATTTGTAGCCATCGTGGGAACCTCCGGCAGCGGTAAATCCACGCTACTGAACATGATTGGCGGGCTGGATGTACCTACCTCCGGTCAGGTGGTCGTGGATGGCAAGGAACTGTCCAAACTCAAAGACGAGGAACTGACCGTTTTCCGCAGAAGAAAAATCGGCTTTATCTTCCAGAACTACAATCTGGTGCCGGTGCTGAATGTCTTTGAAAACATTGTGCTGCCTGTGGAGCTGGACGGAAACAAGGTAGACAAGAAGTTTATGAAAGAAGTCGTTCAGATGCTGGGGCTGGAGGATAAGCTGAACAATATGCCCAATAACCTCTCCGGCGGTCAGCAGCAGCGCGTAGCCATTGCCCGCGCCTTGGTGTCAAAGCCCGCTATTGTTTTGGCTGATGAACCCACCGGCAACCTGGACAGCAAAACCAGTGCCGATGTGCTGGGGCTTCTGAAAACCACAAGCCAGAAATTCCACCAGACCCTCGTGATGATCACCCATAACAGTGAAATCGCCCAGCTTGCCGACCGCATTATTCGGATCGAGGATGGTAAGATCGTTCAGTAAAGGGGGTCGCGACTATGAATGACATTCTATTTGGCAATAACAACAAGGCTGTCATCAAAAAGCTGGCAAACCGCAGTTTCCGAAGCAACAAAATGAGGAATGTGATTGCGGTCATTGCGATTGCCCTGACAACCTTTCTCTTTACGGCAGTCCTGACCATTGGTATGGGAGCCAAGGGAACGCTGGAATACAACATGGCAAAGATGATCGGCACTGGTGCGGATGCGCTGGTACAGGGTCTTTCCGAAGAACAATTCCAGCAGTTAAAAGAAAACTCCATGTTTGAAAAGGTGGGCTGTTGGGTACCTATTGAGATCATGACCAACACCAACCGGATATTTGCGGAAATTGATTACGCAGATCAGCCCCAGTTGGAGCTTCGGATGCAGACGCCGCGCACAGGTTCTGCGCCCCAAAAAGCAAATGAGGTTTTGGTTTCTGCCAATATA
>OCLZ01000495.1_pt1 | contig 10176 bp, 10 predicted proteins | sample 1496091 | NCBI WGS metagenome assembly OCLZ01 (sample SAMN01760948, study PRJEB22395) | human gut metagenome | reverse complement strand
ACCGTCACCCCAATCAGTTCCGCCTGCGGCATCAGCTGTTCAAGGCCGACCGCCAGTCCGGCATGGGTGCCGGCGCTCCCGGAGGCCACCACCACCGACGAAATCTCCACCGCGTCTTCGCACTGCTGGGCGATTTCCAGCGCGCTTTCCACATAGCCTAGCGCCCCAAGGGCGTTTGAACCGCCGACCGGAATGACATACGGGCGGTACCCCTGCGCTTCGATACGGGTCGCCAGCTCGTCGAGCTGCGCAGCGGGATCGGTCAGGGCATCGCACATCTCAACCTGGGTATTAAACAGATCCAGCAGCAGGCGGTTGCCATTGCTCAGATAGTTCTCCGCACGGGTGCCGATGGGATTTTCCAGCAGCGCCACGCAGTGCAGGCCCAGTTTGGCGGCGACCGCCGCCGTCTGGCGCACATGGTTAGACTGGATCGCGCCGGCGGTAATTAAAGTATCCGCCCCTTCGCGCAGCGCATCGGCGGCGAGAAACTCCAGCTTGCGCAGTTTGTTTCCCCCCATCGCCAACGGCGTCGTATCATCACGTTTGATAAATATTTCGCGCCCGAGGTGATCGGACAGACGCGGCAGATACTCCAGCGGCGTCGGCGCGCCGATCAATTCCAGACGCGGAAAGCGGGTTAAATTTTGCAGTGACATGGCCCCTCCTGACTCAGTTATGCTTCATTATGCACACAGTTATGCGCTAAATAAAAAAAGGCGCTTCCAGGAGCGCCTTTTTTCACCGCTGGCCTTTATTTTGTCACGTCAGCGCCAAACCATTTCTCTGACAGGGCCTTCAGGCTGCCATCTTTCTGCATATCCGCGATTGCGCCATCTACCGCTTTCAGCAGGTCATCGTTGCCTTTGCGCAGTGCAACGCCAGCTTCCTGACGGGAGAACGCTTCGCCGGTTACCGCCAGCGTGTTGTTGGTTTTCTTCACCAGATCCAGCGCCGCCAGACGGTCAACCAGAATGGCGTCAATACGGCCTACGCGCAGATCCTGGTATTTGGTCGGATCGTCATCATAGGTGCGGACATCCACGCCCTGGACGTTCTGACGCAGCCACTCTTCATAGTTAGTGCCCAGCCCGACGCCCACTTTCTTGCCTTTCAGATCCGCCGCGGTTTTAATCGCGCCTTCGTTGCCTTTCTTCACCAGCGCCTGCACACCGGAGATCGTGTACGGGGTGGAGAAATCGTATTTTTTCTTACGTTCATCAGAGATAGTGACCTGGTTAATCACCACGTCAATGCGCTTGGAATCCAGCGAGGCCAGCATACCGTCCCACTTGGTCGGTTTGAGGTCAGCCTTCACGCCCAGATGTTTCGCCAGCTCGTTGGCGAACTCCACTTCAAAGCCGGTCAGCTTACCGTCATCGCCCTGGAAGCTAAAAGGAGGATAGGTGCCTTCGAGGCCCACGCGCAGGGTGCCGCGCTCTTTAATCTGATTGAGCAGGTTTTCCGCCGCAAAAGTTTTCACGCTAACGCCAGCCATCAAAACAACGGCCATCGCGCCCATCAGCGCCTGACGACCCAGAAGTGCTAATTTCATAGATACCCCGAAGGTTAGGATTTTCCTGTAGTGTAAAGCGCTTAACGGCCCGACACCAACATCGTTACGCTACATCTTATGCAAATTTATTATATATGATCCGCTTTAGGGTATAGCGAAATTCAGGGCTTTCCTCACCCGTTTTGCGGGATATCTCCCATACTGCAAAGGTCAGCCTGTTGACGTCTGGAGCATGGAAGATGAAAAACCCCACCTTGTTGCAATGTTTTCACTGGTACTACCCCGCCGGCGGCGAACTGTGGCGTGAAGTCGAAGCGCTGGCCCCCAGTCTTAACGAAATCGGCATCAATATGGTCTGGTTGCCCCCCGCCTACAAAGGCGCCTCGGGCGGCTATTCCGTCGGCTATGACACCTACGATCTCTTCGACCTCGGCGAGTTTGATCAAAAGGGCTCTGTCGCCACCAAATATGGCGATAAGACCCAGCTGCTGGCGGCAATCAACGCCCTGAAGGAGCACGACATCGCCGTGCTGCTGGACGTGGTGGTGAACCATAAAATGGGCGCCGATGAAAAAGAGGCCCTGCGCGTGCAGCGCGTTGATGAGCAGGATCGCACGCAAATTGACGAGACGATCATCGAGTGCGAGGCATGGACTCGCTATACCTTCCCGGTGCGCGCCGGACAGTATTCGCAGTTTGTCTGGGACTACAAGTGCTTTAGCGGCATTGACCACATCGAGAATCCGACGGAAGACGGTGTATTTAAAATCGTCAACGACTACACCGGCGAAGGCTGGAATGAACAGGTCGATGACGAGCTTGGCAACTTCGACTACCTGATGGGCGCCAATATCGATTTTCGTAATCACGCCGTCACCGAAGAGATCAAATACTGGGCGCGCTGGGTGATGGAGCAAACCGGTTGCGACGGTTTTCGTCTTGACGCTGTGAAGCATATCCCCGCATGGTTTTACAAAGCGTGGATCGAGCATGTTCAGGAGGTAGCCCCGCAGCCGCTGTTTATTGTTGCGGAATACTGGTCCCATGAAGTGGAAAAGCTCCAGCAGTATATCGATCTGGTCGAGGGCAAGACGATGCTGTTCGACGCCCCGCTGCAGATGAAATTTCATGAAGCGTCCCGCCAGGGGCGCGATTACGACATGAGCCAGATTTTCAGCGGGACGCTGGTGGAAGCCGACCCCTTCCATGCCGTCACCCTGGTCACCAACCATGATACCCAGCCGCTGCAGGCGCTCGAGGCGCCTGTTGAGCCATGGTTTAAACCGCTGGCCTATGCGCTGATCCTGTTGCGTGAAAATGGCGTACCCTCGGTCTTCTATGCCGATCTCTTCGGCGCCTCCTATGAGGATACCGGCGGCGACGGACAAACCTACGCGATAGAATGGCCCGTTATCGAACAACTCCACGAGCTGATCGACGCCCGTCAGCGTTTTGCCCACGGCGTGCAGACTCTCTGGTTCGATCACCCCAACTGCATTGCCTTCAGCCGCAGCGGCACGGACGAGGATCCCGGCTGCGTGGTGGTGATGTCCAATGGTGATGAGGGAGAAAAGACCCTGACGCTGGGCGAGAATTATGGCAACAAACGCTGGCGGGATTTCCTGGGCAATCGGGAAGAGATTGTCGAAACCGACGGCGAAGGCTGCGCCACCTTTACCTGTAACGGAGGAAGCGTCAGCGTGTGGGTGCTGGAGGCGGTGCTGTAGTCATCTGACGCCGGACGGGCCAGCGGTGGCCCGCCGGAATCTTAGTGCGCGGTGGTCGGCGCGCTGACTGGAGCGGTGGCACGCGCTTTAGCCCACGCTTTCTCGCACTCCGGGGTGAGACGTTCAACGCGGGTCAACGTCATACGATCGTAGGAAAGGGTGTTGCCCTCGCGCTCGATCGGGTAGATATCCAGGGAAGCGGTCACGTTGTAGATATCGTTATCGCGGTTCATCAGTTTCCCCGGCTGGGCGATCACGCGCTGCCACTGGCGGCAGTCGAAGGTGTCCCCATCTTTGGTGACGATCAGGCTGGCGATGGCGTCCGGACTCATCATCTCACTCTGCGGCCCTTTCGTCTGCCAGTAGCCTTCCAGGCCTGCCGGCGCGGGGGCTTTAACAACGTCTTCGTAACGATCAACCTGCACGCATCCGGCCAGCGCCACCACCATGCCAGCAAAAACTAACTGTTTCATCATTCATCCCACAAGCTGATAAAAAAGTATTGTGGCATTAAAGCGTTAAGCCTTCCACCCCCGCTGCGGGCGGAGAAGCCGGGTAAAACACGGCCAGGCATCGCGACCTTCATATGAAATAAGGAAATTCTGAAAGTAAAAGAATCTTTGGCGCCTAACCATAGCAGCCACGGGCACTTTTTGTTTTTAATTCGCTCACACTACCGGTTCTCGACTTTACTTTAAGAGTTTTCCTGGCAAATTATATGCAGAGATGCGGAATAGTTTAATGGAACTAATGGGTTCTTTCTTAAACCTACTATTATTACCGCCCGCAAGGACTGCTTCGCACAGCCAGTGCGAAGTGTATATCGTTACGTGTTGATTGAGGATGGGTCATGTCAACGATGATTATGGATTTGTGCAGTTATACCCGGTTAGGACTTACGGGATATCTGACCAGTCGGGGAATTAAAAAACAGGAAATCGTTGAGGTCAACTGCGCTGAGGATCTGCACAGGCACTGTGCGTCATGTTGCCCGGCGGTGGTGTTTCTGAATGAAGATTGCTTTGTGCATGATGATGAAAGTAATAACATTATTCGCCAGATCATCACGCAAAATCCGGCGACGCTGTTTGTGATTTTTATGTCGCTGGCGAACATCCATTTTGACCGCTATCTGCGGGTACGTAAGAATCTGCTAATCAGTTCAAAATCGATCACCCCAAAAGACCTTGATGTCATTCTGGTTAATTATCTTAAATACAAGAACACGAGCCTGGGGCAGTTGAATTTACCAACGTTGTCGCTAAGCAAAACAGAATCAAATATGCTGCAAATGTGGATGGCCGGGCATGGTACTTCGCAAATTTCAACGCAAATGAACATCAAAGCGAAAACGGTATCATCGCACAAAGGTAATATTAAAAAGAAAATACAGACGCATAATAAGCAGGTGATTTACCACATCGTTCGGCTGACCGAAAACATTACCAGTGGTATTCAGGTGAATCTACGCTGAAACAAACTGGCGGTGGTCCCGCCAGTTCGGTTTTACGAGATTTCTTTTTCCACGAAGATCCCATCCGGGTGCCCTATTTCATTGAAAAACCAGATCCCCAGGGGATAGTCTTCCAGCGAAACCAGATACATCGTCCCTTCGCTAAACGACTCAATTGCCAGCACTACGCCCGATCGACGTGGGCCACCGTCGGTCTTCACCGTGACACGATCGTTCACCTGCATAATCCATCTCCTCTCTATTTTCAGCCAGTGTAGAACAAAACCACGCCGCTCGCAGCGTCGCGGCCGGTGACTGGCGTTTTTTTAGACCGACTATACTTAAAAAGGCTTGAGCGACGCTCAGCGAGGGGGGTAATGATGAAGAACCGATTGACAGACCAGACCGGGAACGACGTTGATGTCAACGTTGATGCTCTACTGGCGGCGATTAATGAGATCAGCGAAAGCGAAGTCCACCGCATCCTCGATGACCCTCAGCGCGCCAGTATCGATGGCCGCGGGGCGCATACCTGGCGCGAACTGGCGGAGGCATTTGAACTCGATATTCATGATTTCAGCGCCAGTGAAGCCAACCGCTAGTGATGGGCGAAAAAAATCCCGACTCGCAGGAGTCGGGATCAAACTTGCTAATGCAAGAAGCACTTGAAAATTCGTTACACCGGGAAATCCGATGCGTTGAAACATTATCCTCAATTATTTTGCATGACAAGAGATATTCATGACGCAAAATATTGAGAAAGTCGGCGCTTCGCAGCAGAAAGGGCTGCAAGGCTGATGCGAGAAGGCTTAGCCGCAAACCGGTTTCATCCGATAGTACGATCGCCAGACATTACTTTAAGATAAATCTCAAATCCGCTGGCGCGAGCGAAACGTTTTACTCACGCTTCGCTGCGAAAACAGACCTGGTTGCGGCCATTCTGCTTGGCCAGATACAGTCGACCATCGGCGACCGACTGCAGCGCTTCAAAGTGATACTCTCCCTGCTCTTCGCTGGCGCTTACCCCTAACGACGCGCTGACCCGCAGCGTCACGTTGTTATGCAAAAAGACCTCCCGGCCATGAATACGCAGGCGTAGCCGCTCCGCTATCGCCGCCGCTTCCTGCAGCGTGGTATTCGGCAGCACGACACAAAACTCCTCTCCCCCCACGCGGCCCAGCAAATCGCCTTCCCGCACAGTGCCGGCAAGGGTACTGGCCACCATCGACAGCACCCTGTCACCCGCCTGATGACCATAGCGATCGTTAATGCTCTTAAAGTGATCCAGATCGAGCTGGATCACCGCCAGCGGTAGTCCGCTGCGCAGGCAGGCGCTGGCGAGCGCCATCGCCTTTTCAAACAGCGCCCCGCGATTGAGCAGGCGGGTTAAGGCATCGTGCCAGCCCTGCCACTCCAGAGAGGTCTGGAGGACGCTCATATTGCGGACCATACGGCGGATCACCAGCCAGGAGAGCAGCAGCATCAAGGTGAAGAGGATCCACATCAGGGTCAGGGCGATGGTGATGGTGCCAAAGTTGCCGCGTACGCCTTCCCGCAGGGTGTGGATCCGCAGCAGCACGCCGTCAAAATTCCGTAGTTTGGCCCAACTGATATAGCGCGTCAGCAGACGCAGGCCGCCCTGGTTATCATGGGCAAACGCGCGGCTGAGCAGCTCCTGCTCGCGCGGCGACAGCAGCGTCAGGACATTCCCCGGCGCAGAGGAGGCCAGCAGGCTAAGATGGCTGTCATAAAGCTGGTATTCCCCCTCCTGCCCGCCCTTCATCGCGCTGATTAAAAAAGCTTTTATTTCGCTGACTGAGAAATCCATCGCCAGCACGCCGCGCCAGTAACCGGCAAAATCCAGCGGTATCGAGGCGGTAACCACCTGCTCTTCCAGCTGCGGGTCATCGTCAGGAAAGGTTTGCCAGATAACGCCGCGGTACGGATTGTTCCGCTGGGTCTGCCGGGTAAACCAGAGGGCGCTGATAGCGCGCGAATAGTGCGTCTTCACCTGCGATTCATCGCGCAGCGGCAGGGTCGAGGTGAAAAAGCCGCTGCGGGAGATATATTGCATCCGCTCGGCAAAATCGCGGTCATGCTGCGTCAGATTTAACAGATAACCCAGCTCCAGCGTCGCCATCAGTTCATTGACCACCAGCGGATCGTCCGGCAAGAGCAGCGGGTGCTCCCTGACGACGCTCTCCGAGACGCCAAACACCGGCAGCGTCCGGCGGTTCGGGAGCGCCACCCGCCAAATCTCCTGATGGCGCTGGTTCAGATAGCGCTGGCTGGCCTCGTGCAACACTTCGACGTCGAGGGGGCGTTCAAGTGCGGACTGCATACCGTGGCGAAAAAACATCATCCTGTCGATGTTAAACTGCAGCAGCCCATCCATTTCATGCGCGACGTTAGCCAGATTATTGCGCTGGTTCGCCACGTAGGCCTCTTCCAGGACGTTGATTTCACGCCAGATCAGCAGCGTGGAGAAAAATAGCACCACGATAAAACAAACGTTAACCACATGTGCCGGGCGAGTCAGGAAGTAGCGCTTTTTCAACTTCAACCGCAGTGGCTTATCCATCTTTCTCTCGTAGTACGTTGCGCAAACCTGACGTCGTCAGCGCACGCGGTTTCTGTCGATACCGGACGCGCTTTTTAGCGTAGACCACGCGGCGCCAATACGCTGCGCCGCACCTGACTACTTCGCAGCGCCACGCAGGCGGCTCACCGCCTTGACGCCGGCCAGTACCACCGCACCGATGATAAAACCCAGCACCAGATTGACCACCATCGGCAGCAAGGCGGCCAACATGCCGCCCAGGCCCGCGCTCCAGTGCTCAATGGCATGGTGCAGCGGCGCAATACCGTGGACCACAATCCCGCCGCCAACGAGGAACATGGCCAGCGTCCCGACGACAGAGAGCAGTTTCATCAGCCAGGGAGCCACGGCCAATAACCCTTTGCCCAGCCACTGCGCCAGAGTACTGCGTTTCTCCGCCAGCCAGTAACCCATGTCATCCAGCTTGACGATCACCCCCACCAGGCCATAGACCCCGATGGTGACCAGAATCGCGATCCCCGAGAGAATGAGGATCTGATTCAGCAGCGGCGCTTCCGCGACAATGCCGAGGGTGATGGCGACAATTTCCGCGGACAAAATAAAGTCGGTGCGAATCGCCCCTTTTACTTTGTCACGCTCAAAGGCCTGCGGGTCACGATCCGCCAACGCCTGAAGACGCTGCTGCCGTTGCGCTGGGTCCTCCTTGTGCTTACGCGCTTCCAGACTGTGGAGCACCTTCTCCACCCCTTCAAAACAGAGAAACGCGCCACCCACCATCAGCAGCGGCGTGATCGCCCAGGGAATAAAGGCGCTGATCAGCAGGGCCAGCGGCACGAGGATGATTTTATTGACGAACGACCCTTTCGCCACGCCCCAGACCACGGGCAGCTCACGATTTGCCCGCACGCCGGTCACCTGTTGGGCATTCAGGGAAAGATCGTCGCCCAGCACCCCCGCCGTTTTTTTCGCCGCCAGCTTGCCCATCATGGAGATATCGTCCAGCAGCGTGGCGATATCATCGAGTAATGTTAAAAGACTACTTCCTGCCAAAATGATTTTCCTTCTCTTTTCATCAATGTCTCCCTCGAGTATGCGTTAAAAAACGGCCGCTGCCCAAGGTACAATTAGTCAATATAAATTTAACAACCTGGCGCAAATTAAGCGCTCGCCAGCAGGATAGTTTTCACGTTTACTATATGTCCCCTTTCTATCTTTGCACCGTCGTGAGGAAGTATGTCTACCCGTCAGCTGTTACCGCTTATCGGGGCGCTGTTTGCGCTGTATATCATTTGGGGCTCTACCTATTTCGCCATCGCCGTCGGCGTCGCCAGCTGGCCGCCGCTGATGATGGCCGGAATTCGCTTTCTCTCTGCTGGCGTGCTGCTGCTGGGATGGCTGTTGGCCACCGGCCATAAACTGCCGGCCCGCAGGCCGTTGCTTAATGCCGCGCTGATCGGGGTTTTGCTGCTGGCCGTCGGCAACGGCTTTGTCACCCTGGCCGAACATCAGCACGTTCCCTCCGGGATCGCCGCGGTGATGGTCGCCACCGTTCCGCTGTTCACCCTGTGCTTCAGCCGCTTTTTCGGCATCGCCACTCGGAAGCTGGAGTGGCTGGGGATTGCCATTGGCCTCGCGGGTATTGTGATGCTTAACAGCGGGGGCAACCTGAACGGCAACCCCTGGGGCGCACTGCTGATTCTGATTGGCTCTCTGAGCTGGGCCTTCGGCTCGGTTTACGGCTCGCGGATCGTGCTGCCGACCGGCATGATGGCGGGGGCAATCGAGATGCTCGCCGCCGGGATCGTCCTGCTGGCCGCCTCATGGCTGAGCGGTGAAACCTTAACCCGCGTTCCGTCGTGGTCCGGGATCGCCGCCGTAGCCTACCTGGCTATCTTTGGCTCGCTGATTGCCATCAACGCCTACATGTTTTTGATCCGCAATGTCACCCCGGCGGTGGCCACCAGCTACGCCTATGTCAACCCGGTGGTAGCGGTTCTCCTTGGCACCGGATTCGGTGGCGAAAGCCTGTCACTGATCGAGTGGCTGGCGCTGGCGGTGATTATTTTCGCCGTCGTGCTAGTGACGCTGGGCAAATATCTCTTCCCGGTTCGCAGCGAAGCTACCCCTTGTAAGGCGTCGAAATAAGCGCCAGTTCGCGGATCCCCTGGGTGTCGATCTGCGCGTCGTGTCCGGCGCCGCAGATCCACTCTTCCAGACGCTCGGTGAGCGCCTCGTCATTCAGCTTCAGGCGACCGCGCAGGGCGCACTCCCAGACGATAAGCACCCGCCAGCCCTGCGCGGCCAGCTTTTGCCGGTCACGGGCATCGCGCGCTACGTTGCCGGCGATCTTGTCCAGCCAGAACGCCGTCCGGGTGGCCGGCACCTTAAACAGGTAACAGTCATGGTGGTGCCAGAAACAGCCGTGGGTAAAGATGACGCAACGGTAGTCGGGTAAAGCGAAATCAGGGCGCCCCGGCAGCTCGCGATCCTGGGCAATAAAGGTGAATCCCGCCTGAGTCAACAGCGCCGCTATCCGCTTTTCGATCGCCGTATCGCGCGTGGCGATAGCCCGCATATTTTTACTGCGTGTGGCTTTATCGTGAACATCCGCCATCGTTATCATCCGCTTCGCGACGCGCCACCGCCTGAGCGATGCGCGGGGCCAGGAGCTTCGCCACCGCGGCGAAGACCGGAACCACCACCGAGTTGCCGAACTGACGATAGGCCTGGGTATCCGACACCGGGATGCGGAAACGCGCCCCCTGAGGCGATTCGAAGCCCATCAATCGGGCGCACTCCCGCGGCGTCAGCCGACGAGGACGCCGCTGTTGATTCTGCGGATCGTCAAAATGCGTCTCGCCCAGCGGCCGGTCCCAGCCGCGATCGACGAGAATTTCGGCGCCCTCTTTATAGTAGCGGG
>OCLZ01000492.1_pt1 | contig 10247 bp, 7 predicted proteins | sample 1496091 | NCBI WGS metagenome assembly OCLZ01 (sample SAMN01760948, study PRJEB22395) | human gut metagenome | reverse complement strand
CGCCCGCGTCACGCTGACTGGGCGGCCACCGTTACCGAGGCCAAGGCCTGGCTGTCGGCGGCCCTGGCCCAGGCCGACTCCCTGGAGGTGGGCCACGGCATCGGACCGGTACACCATTTCCACGCCTGGTGGTAAATGGCAGCGTAACGGGACAGCAGAATCTCCTGAAAAAATGCCCTCCCGGCTGGAAAATAGGCTAAGTCGGTACCAGGCTTAACCTGCCCAAAATAATTGGGTTGGGATAATGCATGCCGGCTCCGGCCGGCCTTACGGGAGATTGCTATGACTGATATTACGCAGTTGCTGGGCAAAGATGCCGAGAGCCTTTTGCAGCACCGTTGTATAACCATTCCGGCCGACCAGCTGTATCTGCCTGGCGCAGATTATGTTGATCGGGTGATGGTGGATAACAACCGGCCACCGGCGGTGCTACGCAATATGCAAACCCTGTACAACACCGGACGTCTGGGGGGGACCGGCTACCTTTCCATTCTGCCGGTCGACCAGGGCGTGGAGCACTCGGCGGGGGCCTCCTTCGCCGCCAACCCGCTGTACTTCGATCCGAAAAATATCGTCGAGCTGGCGATCGAAGCCGGCTGTAACTGCGTGGCGTCGACCTACGGCGTGCTGGCCTCGGTGTCGCGCCGTTACGCGCATCGCATTCCTTTCCTGGTGAAGCTCAACCATAACGAAACGCTGAGCTACCCCACCGAGTACGACCAGACCCTCTACGCCAGCGTTGAGCAGGCGTTTAATATGGGGGCGGTGGCCGTGGGCGCGACGATCTATTTCGGCTCGGAACAATCGCGTCGTCAGATAGAAGAGATCTCCGCTGCCTTTGAGCGGGCGCATGAGCTGGGCCTGGTCACCGTGCTGTGGGCCTATCTGCGCAATTCGGCTTTCAAGAAAGACGGTGTCGACTATCATGTGTCCGCTGACCTGACCGGTCAGGCCAACCACCTGGCGGCCACCATCGGCGCCGATATCGTTAAGCAGAAAATGGCGGAGAATAACGGCGGCTACAAAGCGGTTAACTTCGGCTATACCGACGACCGGGTGTACAGCAAACTGACCAGCGATAACCCTATCGATCTGGTGCGCTACCAGCTGGCCAACTGCTATATGGGCCGCGCCGGGCTGATTAACTCCGGCGGCGCGGCGGGCGGGGAGACCGACCTTGCCGACGCGGTGCGCACGGCGGTGATCAATAAACGCGCCGGCGGCATGGGGCTGATCCTTGGCCGTAAAGCGTTTAAGAAATCGATGGCCGACGGCGTGAAGCTGATCAATGCCGTGCAGGATGTCTACCTCGACGGCAAAGTCACCATCGCCTAAGGCGAAAATCCGGGCGTCACCGCCCGGATTGCTCGTTGTTCCTACCCGATGTCGGGTTTATTAAGACTCCGCCGCGTTGGCGGTAAACGGTTTTGCACTCTGAGCACTGGTAAAGCCAGGCTGTTCAACGCGGATTAACGGGCACAGGAAGAAGGCCAGAATATATAAGGCGGTATAGGCAATCACCACCCCGATGGTGCTGAAATAGGGCAGCAGCACCACGGCGATCGCCGGCGCCAGAAAGTTCGACAGCCCGGCTGACAGGTTATAGACCGAAATCGCCGCGCCTTTATGGTTCGGCTCCAGTGCCGGGAACACCGCCGCCATCGGCACGAATGCGGCGACGAAAATACCCAGGGCAATAGCCGGCACCAGCGCCATCGCAAAGCTGTGGCCAAAGTGCTGAGGGATGTAGTAAAACGCCAGGCTGGAGAACGCCATCCCGATGCAGCCGAACCAGCGAATCACCTTCATCCAGCCCATTTTCTCCGCCACGATCCCCCAGAAAACGTTCGAAAAGATAGTGGTGAAGAAGAAGGCCGCCCACACCTGGAGCCACTCCGAGGTGGTAAACCCCAGCTCATCAACGAACATCATCGGCATAATCACCGCAAAACCAAACAGCGACAGGGTGTTAATAATGCGCACAATGCTCGAGAACAGGATGCTGCGGTTGGTATAGAGCAGCGTCGCGGCGCGCCCCAGTTCGGCGAGTTTCTCGCGAGTGGTCAGGTTCTGCATATGGCGCGGCGTTTCGGTATGACGCATCGACACCAGCGCAATGATGCCGCCGGTGGCGCAAAAGACCAGCGCCAGCCACAGGGTCCCCATTTCGCCAATGTGGGGAATGGTGAAACTCGGAATATAGCTGCCGAACACGCCGATGCCCACGGAGTAGACCGCCCAGAACCAGCCCAGCGCAGAGCTGGAACTGTCGCTGCGAACGTTGTGGATAATGGCGACGATAAATGAGTAGAGGAACAGCGGGTAGGCCAGGCCGCGGATGCCATAAAACAGCAGGATCAGCGCATAGTTGGCGCGACCGAGGCCGAAGACGAGGAACAGTACATGGAATACGCACCACAGCACGAAGCCGATCATCATGGCCTTGCGTGGGGTGATGATCTCCGCCACCACGCCGGAGACCCACGCCGACAGGGCGGCGGCCAGACCGTATAGCGTAAAGGCAAAGGAAGCCTGCGCCGGGGTGAATCCGAGTGCTTTGATGTAGTGCGACAGAAAAGCCAGCTCAAAGCCGTCGCCGGTCATAAACACGGCGATGGCGACATATCCCCAGATGAGGTTGAGCGGTAGACCGTACCACTGTTTGTTATTAACGGACATGTTGACCTCGATTTCAGAGTGCAGATGAGTGTCTCCGCTGCACAGCAGCGGAGCATTATTGTTATTAAAAAAGAGGGTTGTTATTCGCGAATCAGCCTGCCGGCCTGTTGTAGCGCCTTATAGGCCTCATACCTGCGCTGATGTAGCGAGCTAAACGCAGTCTCGCTGTGATAGGTGGCATCCACCTGAGTAAATTGCTTCATGGCCTCCGGCAGCGAAGCCGTGATTCCGCCCGCGACGGCGCCGAGGATGGCGGAGCCTAACAGCACCGGCTCGCTGCAGGCGGTGCTCACGACGCTAACGCCGCAGGCGTCGGCCAGCAGCTGCCGCACCAGCGGATGCTGTCCGGCCCCGCCGCTGATGACGATATTTTCACTCTCAATTCCGCAGGCGCGCTGGGCGTCGAGGATCTGTCGCAGGCCATAGCCAATCCCGCATAACCCGGCAACGTACAGCGCGGTCAGGTTATCCAGGTCCCGCTCCATCCCCAGCCCGGCAATCAGCGCTTTCGCGTGGGGGTCGGCAAGCGGCGCGCGGTTACCGAGAAACTCGGGCACCACGTGTAGACCGGCGGCCAGCTTGACAGCCTCAGAAGGCGAGGCAGCCTGCGCCAGTACGCGATCTGCCAGCCAGACCGGCAGAGGGACGCCCGCGGCTTTAGCCTGCTCGCAAGCCGCCGCCGCCGCCGGATGGAAGCTCAGCAGCTGGTCGATTGCTGCGCCGGCGGCGCTTTGTCCGCCTTCAATCAGCCAGTAGCCCGGGACCATCGCCGAATAGTAGGGGCCCCAGACGCCGGGGACGAACACCGCTTCCTCAGTGGTGGTCATGGTGCAGGAAGAAGTGCCGAAGACGTAGGCCATATTGTTGACCGCGCCGTTAAGCACCCCAACGGTGCCGATGCCGCCCGCGTGGGCGTCAATCATCCCCACCGCCACCGGCGTGCCGATCGGCAGGCCCATCTCTTCTGCCGCCGTGGCGCAAAGACCGTCGCCGCAGGGGGTTCCAGGGGCGACAATCCGCTGGCCGATGCGGACAAAATCTTCATCCGCCAGCTCGTCGAGGCCAATCTGGCGGAAGTAGCCGGCATCCCAGCGTTGTTCATGCGCCAGGTAGGTCCATTTACAGGTCACAGTGCAGACCGAGCGGGCGTCATCGCCGGTTGAGCGCCAGGTAAGGTAATCGGCGAGGTCGAAGAAGTGGCGCGCCTGCTGATAGATGTGCGGGCGATTCTCCTTCAGCCACAGAATTTTCGGCGTTTCCATCTCCGGCGAGATTTTGCCGCCAACGTACTGCAGTACCGGGTGGCCCGTCGCGTTGATCTTTTCCGCCTGCGCGGTGGCGCGATGATCCATCCAGACAATAATATTGCGGTCCGGATCGTCCGAAGGCCCGACCGCCAGCGGCGCGTCGTTATCGCCAATCACCACCAGCGAGCAGGTGGCATCGAAGCCGAGCCCGGCGATCGACGACGGCGGGACGCCGGCGCTGGCCACCGCGGTTTTAATGCAGTAGCACACCGCCAGCCAGATTTCACGGCTCGACTGCTCAACCCTATTCCCGGCGCTGCGAAACAGGGTAATTTCCCGGGTCGCGTGGGCGAGAAGCTCGCCCCGCAGATTGAAGACTCCGGCGCGCACGCTGCCCGAACCGACATCCACACCAATAATGTTTTGCGTATCGTTTTGCATCACATCCTCTCACAGGCTGGTTACGGGTCAGAGATCCACGCTGTTCGGCAGGATCACAATGTCGCGTACGGTGACGTTTTTCGAACGCGTCACCATAAACAGCACTGACTCCGCCACTTCAATCGGCTGCATCAGACTGCCGTTGGCCAGCGCTTCATCCATTTTGGCTTTTGGCCAGTCGTCCAGCAGCGCGGTCACCACCGGGCCCGGCAGTACGGCGCCGACGCGCACGCCATACTGCGCCACCTGACGACGAGTGGTGTGGACAAACGCCTGCACAGCGAATTTCGACGCGGTATAGACAGGCTCCCAGATCACCGGCACCACGCCCGCGATGGAGCTGGTGAAAATAATATCCCCGGATTGTTGCGCGATCAGATGCGGCAGGACGCTGCGCACGCAGCGGAAGGCGGCGTTGATGTTGAGGTGCAGCACGCGGTCCCAGACGTCCGGGTCGCCCTCGGCCACCGGCCCGCCGATATAGGCGCCGGCGTTGGCGTGGAAGATATCAAGACGCCCGGTAAGCTGCAAAATGCCCTGCAGAAGATTATCGACCTGCTCCGCCTGCATCAGATCCACCTGCAGAGCGAAGGCGTTTTCGCCAAGTTCAGCGACCAGTTTGTTGAGCTTTTCGCCTTCGCGGTCGATTAGCACTACTTTTGCGCCAGCCCCCAGCAGGGTCTTCGCGCACTCGAGGCCGATACCGGACGCCGCGCCAGTGATCGCGGCGACTTTACCGCTGAGGGAAGTATTCATAGAGGAGACAGAGTGGTTCATTTTATAATCCTTTGCCGTGTCTGGTTAAAACTATCGAACCCGAGGGCATCGCGTTCGAGGTTATGGACAAAAACCTGGTAACATATTGAATATCAGCATCATTATTCAGGCTTGCTGGCATGTTAAGGCAGTATGCGCGCGTACTTCCTGGCGTGAAATGGATGCTCAATCGATGAAGCTATGTTGCGCTCGCTTCATCGATTGAGCAAGTGGGGAAATTAACAGCGACATGATTTTGTGACGCAAGTTGGAAAAATGAAGAAGATAACGATTTACGACCTGGCGGAGCTTTCCGGCGTTTCGGCGAGCGCGGTGAGCGCTATCCTCAACGGTAACTGGAAAAAACGCCGCATCAGCGCAAAGCTTGCCGAAAAGGTGACCCGGATTGCTGAGGAGCAGGGCTATGCGATTAACCGCCAGGCCAGCATGCTGCGCAGTAAAAAATCACACGTCATTGGCATGATTATCCCCAAATACGATAACCGCTACTTCGGTTCCGTCGCCGAACGCTTTGAGGAGATGGCCCGCGAGCGTGGCCTGCTGCCGATTATCACCTGTACGCGCCGAAGCCCGGAGCTGGAGCTCGAAGCGGTAAAAGCGATGCTCTCCTGGCAGGTTGACTGGGTGATCGCGACCGGGGCGACCAATCCGGATAAAATTTCCGCGCTCTGCCAGCAGGCGGGCGTGCCTACGGTCAATCTCGACCTGCCGGGGTCTCTCTCTCCGTCGGTGATTTCGGATAACTACGGCGGTGCGAAAGCGCTGACCCACAAGATCCTCGCTAACAGCGCCCGCCGTCGGGGATCGCTGGCGCCGCTGACCTTCATCGGCGGGCGCAGCAGCGACCATAACACCAGCGAGCGTTTACGCGGTTTCCACGATGCGCATCACGAGCAGGGGCTGAGCGTGCCGCAGGCGAATATTCTGGCTCCCGGCTATTCGAAAGGTCACGTTGAGGAATGCCTGCAGGAGCGGTTTGGCAGCGCGAAGACGCTATTGCAGGGGATATTTGTTAACTCGACGATATCCCTTGAAGGGGTTGTGCGCTGGCTGTCGCAGGTGGGGCTGACCGGCAGCGAGCAGCCGCCGATGGGCTGCTTCGACTGGGATCCGTTTGTCTATCTGCTGGGGCACGATATCGACATGGTGCAGCAGGACGTGCCGGCGATGCTGGACGCTGTTTTTTCGATTATTGACGCCGGCGAAGCCAGCCAGCAGCGGATTGAAATTCCGCCGCGACTGATGAGCAGCAGCTGAGTCGCTGTTTGCCGTTAGCGCGTCAGCAGCCAGCGAGCGGTATGTTCATCGGTCACCAGGCCGTTGATCCAGCCGCCTTTAAGGGCGGCCAGGATCGCCGGTCGTTTGTATTCTCCACAGGCCGCGGCAATCCGCGGGCAGTGGTTCTGGCGGATATCATAGCTGGTGATCATGCGGTTGATCTCGCTGTCGACCACCTCGCCTTCTGCATCAATAAACCGCCCGAGGATCTCCCCGATGCCGCCGCGGGCGGTCAGCTCATCCATCTGCGCCTGATTGATAAATCCGTCTTTAAAGATCGGGCTTTGCGTGCCCAGCGGACCAATACCGACAAAAATCACGTCCGCCTCCCGGGCGACGCCAGAGACGCTGCGGAATAAGCGATTGGTGCACCACATCTCATACTCATCCGCGGTCTGGGCGTAGCGCGGCGCCGGCCACTGATAGTACTTGGCTTTTATTTTGCTCGTCAGCAGCAGGGGCACGTCATCGTAATAGTTGCACTGCCCGTCGGCGTCCATGGCGCTGATCAGCGCCACGCAGCGGGTATTCAGGCTGTCGAAATCGATGCGCTGCAGCGCTTTTTTCAGGGTCAGGCCCGAGCCCAGACCGATGATTTTCTCTTTATCATCCTGCAGGTAGCGAGCCATCAGCTGATAGCAGCCAAACGATACGCTGTCGAGGGTGCTTTCTTCGCTAAAGGCGGGGACCACATTGCACTCAAGAAGCCGATACTTTTCCTGCAACAACTGCGCATAATCGAGGCAGTTCGCCACTGGATGGTGCAGATTAATCGACACAATCCCTTCTTCTTTCGCGGCGGCGATCAGCCGTTGCACCACCGGTCTGGAGGTGCCCAGCTGGCTGGCAATCTCGCTCTGATTCTGGCCGGCGATGTAGTACATCCATGCGGCACGCACCTTCTGATCCAACCGGATATCGTCTTCTTTACTCATGGTTTCCCGCCCTAAGTTGCTGGCCTGGGCACGCAATTGGCCCGGCGAATACCCGCATTCTCGCCGTGGTTGGCATAACTGGCAAGCTTTTGCTCTTGAGTGGTCATTTGTAATTTAATTGAGTAATTGTTCTTTTGTGATCTGTGGCTCTTATTTTGGTCAAATGATCAATTACAGTGGCGCCATCAACTCAAGGAGAGCAGAACATGAACAATCAATTCACATGGCTTCACATTGGTCTGGGTTCTTTTCATCGCGCGCATCAGGCGTGGTATCTGCATCGTCTGATGGCTTCCGGGGATAAGCGCTGGCGCATCGCGGCGGGCAATATCCGCAACGACGCCGAGCAGGTGGTGCAGGCGCTGGCGGCGCAGGGAGGACGTTACGTGCTGGAGACCGTCAGCCCGGAAGGGGAGCGCGAATATGAAGAAATCACCTCTATTCAGAAACTGCTGCCGTGGCAGGCAGGGCTGCAGCCGCTGATTAACGAAGGGGCCAATCCGCAAACAAAAGTTATCGCCTTTACCGTGACGGAAGGGGGGTACTACCTGAACACCCGCCATCAGCTGGAAACCAGCAACCCCGATCTGCAGGCCGACCTGAAAGGCGAATGCAAAACCATTTACGGCACCCTCGCACGAATTCTGGAAAAGCGCATGGCGGACAACGCCGGGCCGCTGACCCTGCTCAACTGCGACAACGTGCGGCATAACGGTGAGCGCTTCCACGACGGGATGGTGGAGTTCCTGCAGCTTACCGGCAAACAGGCGGTGATTGACTGGATGGCCGCGAATACCACCTGTCCGAATACCATGGTGGACCGCATCACCCCGCGTCCGGCGGCCGATCTGCCGACCCGTATCAAAGCGCAAACCGGCATTGACGATAAGGCGCCGGTAATGGGCGAGACTTTTATCCAGTGGGTGGTGGAGAACAACTTCCGCGATGCCCGCCCAAATCTGGAAGCGGTCGGCGTGGAGATGGTCGAGTCGGTTATCCCCTATGAAGAGGCGAAAATCCGCATCCTGAATGCGTCCCACAGCTGCATTGCCTGGGCGGGGACCTTAATCGGCCAGCAGTATATTCACGAAAGCACGCTCACCGATGCTATCTACGCCATTGCCGACCGCTACGTCACGGAGGATGTCATTCCTTGCCTCGGCGATAACGGCATTGATCTGCCGACCTACCGCGATGTGGTGCTCAAGCGCTTTACCAACCCGCATATCCAGGACACCAACCAGCGCGTTGCCGCCGACGGTTTCTCGAAAATTCCGGCGATGATCGCGCCAACCTTGCAGGAGTGCTATCAGCGCGGCGTCCGTCCGGAAGCGACCGCCATGCTGCCGGCGCTGTTCTTCGTCTTTATGGAGCAGTGGCACAAGGGAACTCTGCCGTATCAGTACCAGGACGGCATCCTGGATGCGCAGGCGGTGCATGAGATGTTCGAGGCTCAGGATCCGGTGGCTGTCTTCGCCCGTGATAAAGCCCTGTTTGGTGATCTCGCCAACAACGCGGATTTCCTGGCGCTGATGCGCGAGAAAGTCGCCGCCGTTTACACGCTGATTAAATAAGAGGTGGCTATGTATCTGGGTATCGATCTTGGCACATCGGAAGTCAAAGCGCTGGTCATTGATGAGAACAATCAGGTTATCGCCAGCCATAGCGCGCCGCTGAGCATTCAGCGGCCTCATCCGCACTGGTCAGAACAATCGCCGGAGTTATGGTGGGAGGCGACGGAGTACCTGATGGCCACCCTACGGGAAAAATGCGCTCAGCACTGGTCGGCCGTCAAGGCGATTGGCCTCTCCGGACAGATGCACGGCGCGGTGCTGCTGGATGAAAAGGGGGAGACGATCCGTCCGGCCATTCTGTGGAACGACACCCGCTGCGCCGCAGAGTGCGCAGAGCTGGAGGAGATGGCGCCGGAGCTGCATCAGGTGGCGGGCAACCTGGCGATGCCGGGCTTTACCGCGCCGAAGCTGCTGTGGGTGCGTCGTCACGAGCCGCAAAACTTTCAGCGCACCGCCACGGTGCTGCTGCCGAAGGATTATCTGCGCTACCGGATGACCGGGAAGAAAGTCTCCGATATGTCGGACGCCGCCGGAACGCTGTGGCTGGACGTGGCGAAGCGCGACTGGTCCGACTCGCTGCTGGATAAATGCGGCCTGTCGCGCAGCCAGATGCCGACGCTGGTGGAAGGCTGTGAGGTTTCCGCCACCCTTGACCCGCAGGTGGCTGCGCGCTGGGGGCTGAACGCCTCGGTGGTGGTGGCCGGGGGTGGCGGCGATAACGCGGTCAGCGCCATTGGCGTCGGCGCGGTCTCGCCGGGGGACGCGTTTATTTCGCTCGGTACCTCCGGGGTGCTGTTTGTGGTGACCGACGCCTATCGTCCGGCGCCGCAGTCGGCGGTCCATGCGTTTTGTCACGTTCTGCCGAACCTGTGGCATCAGATGAGCGTGATGCTTAGCGCCGCCAGCTGTTTGCAGTGGTTCTGCCGCCTCACCGGTACCACGGAAGTGGCGCTGCTGGCGGAGATTGCCGAGCTAAGCGAGGAGGATAAAGCCAACGCGCCGTTCTTCCTGCCTTATCTCTCCGGGGAAAGAACCCCGCATAACGATCCTGACGCCCGCGGCATCTTCTGGGGCATGACCCACTCCAGCCTGCGTGCCCAGCTCGGCTACGCGGTGCTGGAGGGGGTGAGCTTTGGCATCAACGACGGCCTGCAGGTATTGAAAGAGAGCGGGACGCCGATCGCGCAGTGCTCGCTGGTGGGCGGGGGCGCCCGCAGTCCGTTCTGGGCCCAGCTGCTGGCCGATATTCTCGCTATGCCGGTGGTGACCCACAAAGGAGGAGAGACCGGCGGCGCGCTGGGCGCGGCGCGGCTAGC
>OCLZ01000465.1_pt1 | contig 10591 bp, 10 predicted proteins | sample 1496091 | NCBI WGS metagenome assembly OCLZ01 (sample SAMN01760948, study PRJEB22395) | human gut metagenome | reverse complement strand
CCCACCGGCTACTGTAAACGCCTCTAATGTGATTAACGTTGAGGTTGTATCTGGCACGGTATCGTTATGTGGGATAAAGCCGATTGGCACTGGCTCTGGTGTGCGCGTTCATAAGCTTGGCGCATCTGGTTCAAGTCTTGCTTCATGGCTGTCAATGGACGCCACTGATTTCGGAAAGGCTCTCGCTGAGATGGCGTTGGACACCGTTATCATCCTTACTGGTACAAACGACCAACGGATCACTGGTGGCGCTACTGCATTTGAAGCTAACCTGCGCGCTTTTATTGCTCGTATCCGGGCGACGTTGCCCGGCGCTGATATCCTGTTTGTCATGCCGTGTGAGAATGAACGAACGGACAACCCTGTAACGATGGCGTCCATGGCGGCAAGAGCTAAGAAGGTAGCCTCAGATCTGAACTGTGCGTATATAAATTTGCAGTATATCTTCGGCGAAAACCCGGCAGATTATGCCTATGGTTCGATACATCCTTGGTTTGCTTCTGACGGTATCCACCCAGACCCCGCAACCGGAGGTTACCTGATCAAGGATGCCATTTACCGCGGTATGACGTATCGATAATGACTGCGCCCTATTGCAAAAGCTATAGGGCGCAATTATTGATTAAATTTATCTCTGGCCTGTAAATTTATTTTTGTTGTTCCGTATGTATCTGATAAACAGAAGAATAGACAGTGTCAGGAGGGCGATTGCAACAACAAGAAGCAGGATGTTTTCCATAAAACACACCATATATCGAATTATTATCATAGTAAAAGTATACGCATGCTAGGAAAATTCCTATGCGAAAAGTCTTATTAGTTACTCACTTACCGCTACGTGAGAAAACGATAGGTGTAACCACTATTGATCTGCCATTAGGATAAAACTACTGTATATAAAAACAGTATATAGGAGGGCAGATCATGCTTCAAAAACAGCCAATCTACGAAGCTACCGGCATAAGTCAGTATGCGATGTTCGTCAATACTCAGCGAGGAGTCGCCGTAGTTGAGCGCTCCTCAGTGCCTTTAGCTACAGCCGTTTTGCTCATCTCATACTGTGGGGTGCAGCAATTTGCCAGATTTTTGGGAGGATCACTCATTACGGAAGATGGTGATGCGATCGAAGGGGACGCGCTCTCTGATGTCGAGCTGATAGGTGTGGTAACGCACATCATCAGTAAGCCTGGCTTTGATGATTGCCCGGTGATGTGATGTTTGCTCTGGTTGATGTGAACAGCTTCTATGCGAGCTGCGAAACCATTTTCAGGCCTGACCTTCAAGGCAGGCCGGTTGTCGTGTTGTCGAATAATGACGGATGCATCATTGCGAGATCAGCCGAAGCCAAGAAGTTAGGTATCAAAATGGGCGACCCGTATTTCAAGTGCAAAGACTACTTTCGCCAGCAGGGCGTCGTCTGCTTCAGCTCCAACTACGAACTCTATGCTGACATGAGTCACCGGGTCATGACGACACTTGAAGAAATGTGTCCCAGGGTAGAAATCTACAGTATCGACGAGGCTTTTTGCGACCTAACTGGTGTGAGGAATTGTCGTGTACTGGAAGAATTTGGTCGAGAGTTGAAAGATACCGTTTACCGTAACACCCGGCTCCCGGTCGGGGTGGGGATTGCACAAACAAAGACGCTGGCAAAGCTCGCCAATCACGCGGCGAAGACATGGAAAGCCACTGGTGGGGTTGTTGACCTGTCAAACGTTGAACGGCAGCGCAAACTGATGGCGCTTCTCCCGGTGGATGAGGTATGGGGTGTGGGGCGCCGCATCAGTAAAAAACTGGAGGCCATGGGGATAAAAACCGTCCTGCAACTGGCGGATACTGATATCCGTTTTATCCGGAAACACTTCAACGTTGTGTTGGAAAGGACCGTGCGGGAGCTACGCGGAGAACCCTGTCTCGGTCTGGAGGAGTTCGCGCCGGTAAAGCAGGAGATTGTCTGTAGTCGCAGCTTTGGGCAGCGGATTTCCACCTACGAAGAGATGCGCCAGGCGATATGCTTATACGCATCCCGTGCCGCGGAGAAACTCCGAGGTGAACATCAGTACTGCCGCTTTATATCTGCGTTCGTTAAAACCAGCCCCTTTGCGCTGAATGAGCCCTATTACGGAAACAGCACATCGGTAAAGCTGCTTACGCCAACTCAGGATAGCCGGGACATTATCACCGCGGCGACGAAATGCCTCGATGCAATCTGGCGAGACGGACATCGCTACCAGAAAGCCGGTGTGATGCTTGGTGATTTCTACAGTCAGGGCGTAGCGCAGCTCAACCTCTTCGACGACAACGCTCCACGGCAGAACAGCGAGAAACTGATGGAAGTTCTCGACCATCTCAATGCGAAAGACGGACGGGGAACTCTGTATTTTGCAGGGCAAGGAATCCAGAGCGCCTGGCAGATGAAGCGGGAAATGCTATCGCCACGTTACACAACCCGGTTTTCAGATTTACCTGTCGTCAGGTAACAGGGTCGATTAGTTCTGCTCCCTGATTTTTCACATTACCCACGGCGCGCGTCACGGCGTGCCAGATAAACTTGTCGGCGGGTACAGCCCCGTCGACTGCTATATCTTCAGCTTCCTTTCCGCCTATATCCTGGCGCATCCATTCACGTGCTGCCTCCGGTGACAAAACCAGTGGCCGGCGGTCGTGAATGTCGACCAGCCCCTGATCGGCCGCAGCGGTCACTATCAAAAACCCTTCGGATTCGTCTCCGCGCTCGAATGGGACACTGCCGATCGCCGCCATTAAGATTGGCTGTCCGTCGGCACGATGAATGAAATAGGGCTGTTTCCTGTCGCCTTCGCGTTTCCATTCAAACCATCCATCGGCAAAGCAGATCGCTCGCCCGTTCTGCCACAGGGGTTTAAACATTCTGCTGCTGGCTGCGGTCTCAACCCGGGCATTAATCAGCGGTGGTTTATCCCACCACCCTGGTGCGTAACCCCAGTGAACTGGATCGAGGTGCAGCTGTTCATCGCGTTCGCTCAGGAGCAAAACCTTTGTCCCTGGCGCCACGTTGTACCGCCCGATTGGTTCTGGGTCATAAGCGATATCGCGCTCGGCTTCTTCAGCCAAATAAGCCAGGTACTCTTCACGGGTTTGGGCTTGTGCAAAACGTCCACACATAGAAACCTCCAGTCAGTAAGACTAAAAGTATAGACGTCGCAGGTGAGCGCTCAACGAATGGGTGATCTTAGGGAAGGGCGTAATCATGAAAGAATGGTGCGCACCGAAAATTACATGATTAACTAGCTTGCTAATGATGCGCTGTTATTTTGTTGAGGTAAACCGGTGAGTTTGCGATCTGGATAGCTGCTCGCAGATTTTGGCATCTCAGGAGATGGCGCGGATGGCATCCTGATCCTGGAATAATTCGCGTGGCGGGTGTGTCGTAGTTGTGGCGTGACAGGAATGCACGATAAAGACAGGGATGTATTCAAACGACACGAAACGACACAAAACCGGATGCGAACGCGGTAAACATTTGTGATTACAGTGAGTTATTTAACGCTCTACTTTCTTCTAAGCCGTAGGTCACAGGTTCGAATCCTGTAGGGCGTGCCATTAATAATCAATCACTTAATTACTTCCTCCAGTCGCTGATTTTTCCTTGTGGGACATATGTGGGACATCTTCTGCAAAAATCGAGTCAATTTTCCGTGCGTGTTCAGTCAGGTGGTTCGGCGCCAGGTGAGCATAGCGACGGACCATTTCGATGATTCTAATGTCTTGCAGTATCTGTCGGACGATGGCCAGTGAGAGTACAGCATTACGGCTCTGCAATATCGAACAGAATGGTTAATGCTGGTTATAGCTGAGTGCAGAATAAGCGCTCTGCAGGAATGTGAAAATATGTTGACGATAACAGGCTAATAGTCACTATAGCTTTAGGTTATGTCTGACTGGGTTAAGTATCGCATTTTAAGCTGGCGTGAAGTACAGTTGTTAAAGATCAATATTGAACACTATTTGAAAGCATACCCTCGATGTTCATCCACTGCCTGGAAAGATCCAAATGAACATCAAATTCGTCGCCATCTCCGTATTCGCTGTTGTGTGTGTCTTTGCATCAGATATTTCCATCGCCAAATCGAATTCCTTAAGCGATGATCAGGTCAGGCAAAGAATTATTGATGACTCTGTCGCATCCTATCCCGGTACCTGTGCCTGTCCCTTCAATACCGCCCGGAACGGCAGCTCGTGCGGTGGCCGCAGCGCCTGGAGCAAAGCTGGTGGGTACTCACCTATTTGCTACAAGAAAGAGGTAACAAAGGAGATGGTGAAGGCGTGGCGACAAGAGAATCAATGATAATAATCATTATCTGAACCAGGTGATTACTTACACTGGAATAGTAGGTTAAATAATATTAAATGATTATTTCGAATACGGCAGGCCATTTGCAGTAAGCACTGTTCTGTTAGAGGCGGCAGAGGCCACGGCATATATTATTTAACCTTTTGATATTTGACCCCAGTTAATCTTTTCCCTCTCTGACGGATTAAGTGCCACGTATCCTGTTACGAAGAGCACGGGGTTACTCACACATCAGACACTCCCTCTTCTCACGACAAAACCGGTTCAGCGTGTTGTGTATGGGGACAGTACCCATCAACTCAATCTGATAACAAAAAGTTTAATTTTTTTCCCCGCCGCCCTGACTATAGTTAGGGCACTTTCACTTGCCCAAAAGGTCACGATTATGAAATTAGTTATCGCCTCCGTAATTTCCCTTCTCAGCTTCAGCGCGCTGGCGGCGCCAGAGGGCACGCTCAGCGTACACATTCTTAATCAGCAAACCGGGCTCCCTTCGCCGGGGGTGCAGATTGAGCTGGATAAGCAGCAAGGGGAGAGCTGGCAGCATATCGCCACCGGCAAAACGGATGCCGATGGGCGGATTAAATCGCTCTATCCGCAGGCAGAGAATATGGAGCCGGGGGTTTATAAAGTGACGTTTAAAACCGGTGACTATTTTAAAAGCCAAAACATGAATACGTTCTTCCCGGTGATTCCGGTTATTTTCAATGTCACAAAGCAAAATCAAAAACTGCATATCCCGCTGCTGCTCAGTCAGTACGGATACTCTACCTACCGCGGCAGCTGATGACCCAAGCCGCTATCCAGCCAACGCCTGCGCGTCTCCCGCAGGCGTCACCCTTTCCCCGCACAACGACCTCCATGCCTAACGCTCGGGCTCTTTCTCTTTAAAGTGTTTAACGGCTTCGTCGTATATCGCCAGCAGGCCGGAAATATCGCCTTCATATTGCGGCACGCGCTGGGCGCGAACCAGCTCAATCAGCAGCGCATAGGCTGCTTCTTCCGGGGCCGCATGTGGGTTGATCAGTCCAGACATATCACCTCCTTAACAGTGGGCCTTTAGCCTACCCCTGGGCGGAAAAACGCAACAGCCTGATATGCAACCAGTGCTTCTTGTCTGGCTCTGGTGAAACCTCAGCGGTGAAGACCACGGCGGAAGGGGGGCGTTATCCAGGCCACTGTGGGGGCGGTTAGACCGGTAGGAGGCTCATCATCAGCCAGGCGATGGCGATGCAGATAAGCGTCATCGACAGCACAAAATTCATGGTAGCTCCTCTTCATCCTTTCTGTACTCAGCGTAAATTTTGACAGCGCTGATCGCCTTTATCCTTGGCGATTGGTGCCGCTATCCGACGATGGGGTGGGGAAAGATGGCCTGTTTCCCCGGAAAGGCCAGCAAAATATCCTCTTTGTCAGAGTTATAGTGATGACATCAATGAATAAGCTGCATCACATTGGTTATGTTGGTCTTTCCGCCTGAAGAATGACTTCAGGTCGCTGATAAGCTGCTGGGGGAACTGACAGGATGAGCACCACACCGTTAACGCTTTCTATTGCCGGGCAACCGACGCCCATCACCCTGCCGCAGGTGCCGGGAACCCGGGGCCATGTGGGAGTCGACATACGCGAGCTGAATCACTCCGGATTCTGCAGCTACGACCCTGGCTTTGCCAACACCGCCGGATGCCAGTCGGCGATCTCGTGGATCGATACGGAAAACAGCGTGCTGCTGCACCGCGGCTATCCGGTGGATCAGCTGGCTCGCCAGTGTGATTTTCTCGAGGTGGCGTACATCATGCTGCGGGGCGACGCGCCGGATGAGGCCAGCTATCAAACGTTTCGCGAGACCATCACCCGCCATACCCTGGTGCACGAGCAGATAGCCCGCATGTGCAGCGGCTTTCGCCGCGATTCGCACCCGATGGCGCTGATGTGTGCTCTGGTGGGGGCGCTGGCGGCGTTCTATCATGATGTTCTGGATGTGGAAAATCCGCAGCACCGGGCGCTGGCCGCCACGCGGCTGCTGTCGAAAATGCCCACTATCGCCGCCATGAGCTACAAGTACACCATTGAACAACCCGCCGCCTATCCGCGCAACGATCTCTCCTATGCCGGAAATTTCCTGCAGATGCTGTTTGCTATCCCGGCCGAGAAGTACGTCCTCAATCCGGTCATCGAGCAGGCGATGAACCAGATCCTGGTCCTGCATGCCGATCACGGGCAGTGCGCCTCCACCACCACGGTGCGCGCGGCGGGCTCCTCCGGAGCGAACTTATTCGCCTGCGTCGCCGCCGGGCTGGCATCATTATGGGGACCGATGCACGGCGGGGCCAATGAGTCGAGCATGCGGATGCTGGAGGAAATTGAAAGCGTCGATCAGGTTCCGGCGTTTCTGCGTCAGGCAAAGCGCGACCCGCAGGCATTTCGCCGCCTCGGTTTTGGCAACTCACGCTACCGTCACCGTGACCCGCGCGCCGATATCCTGCGTGAAACCAGCCATCGGGTCCTGGCGGAGGTAGGCATGTCTGACCGTCTGCTGCAGGTGGCGATGGCCCTTGAGGACGTGGCGCTGACCGATCCCTACTTTGTGGAAAATGGCCTGTCGCCGAGCGTGGATTTTTATACCGCGGTGATCCTCAAGGCGATGAATCTGCCTTCGTCGATGTTTGCGGTGGTCACCGCGGTCGGTCGGACGGTCGGCTGGGTGGCGCACTGGAACGAGATGCACCAGGCGCCGCTGACCATCTACCGGCCACGGCAGATTTACGTTGGCGAGGGCTATCGGGATTACGTCTCCCGACGCGGCGAGCGGTCAACGGGCCCGCAGTGACAGCGGGTGAGGCGAACGCCAGCGCGACCTTCGTGGTGACCTATAACTGATCGGCCTGACGGCGCGGCGCCGTCAGGCATGCGCCAGCAAAGGAAACATCAACTTCCTGTCTTTAAACAAGTTTTCCTTCTGGTCATAGACAAAGAGGATATCTTCTCCCTCAATCTTCTCGTACTCGCCGAGCCGGTCTTCATTGGGGGTAAAGCCGAGGATAGCCTGGTAAACATGGTCATCGGCCAGCTCGTTGACCAGCGTCGACAGGCTTTTGCCCGCATCGCAGAACAGGTCAAAGCAGATCAGCACCGGACCGTTTTGCATGGCGATAACCACCGCCTCATTTTTTGCCGAATAGTAAACGAAATGCTTCATAAAGGCTGAGCAGTAAAACATCAGCAGGCCAAAGTTGTGCTCCACCCGCAGCGGTGAGAACGGGTTGGATTTTTCATAGTAATGGCGGAGCAGGGCGACATCGTCAGCGCTGTCCATATCCAGTTTGCGAAAATCACCGGCGCGCGGAGCGACCGGCATAATATATTGATGCTCTTCGCTGCGGGTGAAACCAAATTTGGGGTAAAAATCCACCGTGGTGGGATTGGCAAATAAAAAGAAGGCGTCCGCCTCCTGCTGCCAGTCCTGCAGAATATGGTGGATAAGCTGGCCGGCTAATCCCTTATTGCGGTGGTCCGGTTCGGTCATCACGGTACCAATCTGAATATACCGCCGGGGCTCGCCCTGCCAGCGCAGATCGATGATGTTGGCCGAGGCGTTAGCGATAATTTTATTACGTTCGACAAAGGCGTAGGGGATATAGGCGTCGGTCCAGTAACCTTGCTGATACCACTCTTCAAAAGACAGGTCGAAAGTCTTAACGGCAAGGTCAATGAAGCTTTTTCTTAATATGTTATTTTCTCTGACTTGCTTCACTAATTGATAATTCATTGTCATAGTTCCTTCTCACTATGGCTTCTGAAAGCGACGACGTCGGCAAAGGCACTTGCGTCGAATGAGCGCTGTAAACGTAGCATATCTGGGAAAAGGATCCGCAATGTCGATGCTTAACCTTTGCCCGAGTCACAAATAACCGCATGAAGGCGTCACAAATGACGTTGAACATCCCGCCGTGCAGCATGTTATCTCCGTGCTGCAGAGCAACCACGGGGCCAATGCAACAGGCGATGAGAAAATATGCTGTTTGTTTTTTGGGCAACCAGTCGCGCTGTAGAGGTCTGGTTTATTTTTTTATGCATAAAAAAGGAAGTTTTACGCGATGTGGCTAATAATAGAGTAGCCGCAATCGCAATACTGAAATTAGTGATTGAACAACGTATAATATCGTGCTTTGTGTCTTAGTGTTACCGCACGAATTGGAAAAATACAACCGGCAGGATCCGCTACTTTATTTCGCGGTTTTTGCTCAGCTATTATTGAGTGAATTAACAGGATTACTATGTCAAATTTACCCAAATTTTCCCGCGCGCTGTTGCACCCGCGTTACTGGCTATTATGGCTGGGAATTGGCCTCTTATGGCTGCTGGTGCAATTACCGTATCCGGTGATCTACCGACTGGGCACTGCGCTCGGGCGGCTGGCAATGCGGGTGATGAAAAGCCGCGCACGGATTGCCAGACGTAATCTCGAACTCTGCTTTCCCGCGATGAGCGTCACCGAGCGTGAGGCACTGCTGGTGAAAAACTTTGAATCGCTGGGCATGGGGCTGATGGAGACCGGCATGGCCTGGTTCTGGCCGACGCACCGGGTGGCGCGCTGGACCGAGACCAGCGGCGTAAACGAGGTGGTCGAACTTCTGGAACAAAAGCAGGGCATCTTACTGATCGGTATCCATTTTCTGACCCTCGAGATGGGGGCGCGAATGTATGGCATGTTTACCCCGGGGATCGGCGTCTACCGGCCCAATGATAACCCGCTGATTGACTGGCTGCAGACCTGGGGACGCTTGCGCTCGAACAAGACCATGCTGGATCGAAAAAATCTGAAAGGCATGGTCAGGGCGCTGAAAGAGGGAGAGATCCTCTGGTACGCGCCGGATCATGATTACGGGCCGGCCAGCAGCGTTTTTGCGCCGCTGTTTGCTGTCGAGCAGGCGGCGACCACCACCGGCACCTGGATGCTGGCGAAGATGTCCGGGGCGACGATTGTACCGTTTGTTCCGCGACGCAAACCCAACGGTATGGGATATGAGCTGATCTCCCTGACGCCGGAGCGCACGCCGCCGCTGGCCAGCGCCGAGGTTACCGCGGCGTGGATGAACCAGATTATCGAACAGTGCATCCTGATGGCGCCTGAACAATATATGTGGCTGCACCGGCGCTTTAAGACCCGCCCGGAAGGGGTGCCGCCGCGTTACTGAACGCTGCGGCCAAAAAATCAGCGCACCGGTAGCACGCTTATTAAATCGCCGTCTATACTGAAAGAGCCTGATCTAAGGCCCATTCCAAGGAGATTGCAGGATGAAAAAAGTGATAGTCGCGTTAGCCCTTTCCGCCGTTGCGTTTGGCGCGTCCGCCGCGCAGTTGATCACCAAAGAAGAAGCTAAACACTTTAAACTGACCAAGGTCGGACCGATCTCGGTGGGGCCGTCAGGTGGGCAGTTCTCTTCACCTTCCGATCTGCACGATCAGCTCTCCAAGCTGGCCGATGAGAAAGGCGGAAAGTACTACGTGATTACTGCTGCGCGTGAGCATGGTCCTAACTTTGAAGCCACAGCGGAAGTGTATAAATAATCGATTCTTCCGCGTGCCATAACGGCACGCCACTGACTGAGCCTGGAGCGCATTACGCCTCCGGGCTTATTTTTTTCCGCTGCCCACGTTCCGACGGCTAAGCGGAAGCGAAAACGTTTTTTATCGCTATATATGAATTTGATGATCACGATGTTAATGAAATATTGCTTTTTATTGTCGCTAAAAGGCGAATTCCAACCTAATGCCTGAGGGAGTGACCCCTGGCAAAAATAGGTAGGACAAATGTGTTATCATCGCGCCTTTCCCTTTTTGTCTGGGGCTTTCTTGTATGCTACAACCTGTTGTTCGCGTCGGTGAATGGCTGGTAACCCCCTCTGTAAACCAAATCAGCAGGAAGGGGCGCCAGCTTACCCTTGAACCGCGTTTAATCGACCTTCTGGTCTTTTTCGCTCGCCATCCGGGGGAAGTGCTTAGTCGGGACGAGCTTATCGAAAACGTCTGGACCCGGAACGTTGTGACCAGCCACGTCGTCACGCAGAGTATTTCTGAACTGCGCAAGTCGCTCAAAGACGGCGACGACGTTAGCCTTGAGTACATCGCGACGGTACCCAAACGGGGGTATAAGCTCACGGTGCCGGTGATCTGGTGCACCGAAGAAGGGGAGGAACTCGCCCCACAGATGGAGGCGCTGACGCCTTCGCCTTCGGTCGCCGCGACCGCGCCACC
>OCLZ01000446.1_pt1 | contig 10820 bp, 6 predicted proteins | sample 1496091 | NCBI WGS metagenome assembly OCLZ01 (sample SAMN01760948, study PRJEB22395) | human gut metagenome | reverse complement strand
GGCGCCGCCGGCGGTCGGGTTGGAGGAAGTCACGAACGGGTAGGTGCCGTGGTCCACGTCGAGCATGGTGGCCTGGCCGCCTTCGAACAGCACGGTCTTGCCCTCGTCGAGCGCCTTGTTGAGCACCAGGGAGGTGTTGGCAACGTACGGCTTCAGGCGTTCGCCGAGCTTGAGCAGCTCGTCGGTGGTCTCGTCCACGTCGATCGGGCGACGGTTGTACAGCTTGACGAGCATCTGGTTCTTCTGATGCAGGCTGGCCTCGACCTTGTCATGCAGATGCTCCGCGTTGAACAGGTCGTGCACGCGGATGCCCACGCGGTTGATCTTGTCGGCGTATGCCGGGCCGATGCCACGGCCGGTGGTGCCGATCTTGTGCTTGCCGAGGAAGCGTTCGGTCACCTTGTCGAGCACGCGGTGGTACGGGGCGATGATGTGCGCGCTTTCGCTCACCAGCAGTCGGGAGCAGTCCACGCCACGGCTTTCAAGGCCGTCGATCTCCTGGAACAGCACTTCCGGATCGACGACGACGCCGTTGCCGATGACGGGGGTGGTGTTGGGGCTGATGATGCCGGACGGCAGCAGGTGCAGCGCATACGATTCGTCGCCGACCACCACAGTATGGCCAGCGTTATTGCCGCCGTTGAAACGGGCGACGTAGTCGACCTTCGTGCCGATCAGATCCGTTGCCTTACCTTTGCCCTCGTCTCCCCACTGGGCACCGATCAAAACAATTCCAGGCATGTTGTTGCACCTCCGTGCGTACGCGATTCTGCCTTAAGCCTTGCGCCTAAAGCCTTACAAAGGTTACTCTTCACCCTCTACCGGGTCTGAGGGATGCTCACGGCTCCGGACCGACCGTAATCGGATTGCAACCGGTCCGAAAAACAGACCAGAAAACGCCCGAAAACAGTTCGAAAGACCGTTGGCTAGTTCAGCGCGCGCCCGGCACTGCCGAGCTGCTTGCATGCTTCGACCACACGCGCGGCCATCGCGGATTCAGCTTCACGACCCCAGGATCGCGGATCGTACAGCTTCTTGTTGCCCACCTCACCGTCGATTTTGAGCACCGAATCATAGTTGGAGAACATGTGACCGGCCACCGCACGGCTGAATGCGTACTGCGTATCGGTGTCGATGTTCATCTTCACCACGCCGTAGCTCACGGCCTGCGCGATCTCCTCCGGCGCGGAGCCGGAACCGCCGTGGAACACCAGGGCGAACGGCTTACCGGGAGCGACATCCAGCGAGTGCGCGGGGTCGGGCATTTCGCCGGCCTTGATCGCGAGCGCGACCGTGGTCTGGATTTCGTCGAGCAGTTCGGGGCGCAGTTTCACCACGCCCGGTTTGTATGCGCCGTGCACGTTGCCGAAGGTGAAGGCGGCCATGTAGCGTCCGCGCTCGCCGAGGCCGAGTCGTTGCGCGACGGTGATGCCTTGCGCGGGCGTGGAATACAGTTTGTCATTGATTTCGGCGCTGTGCCCGTCTTCTTCGCCACCGACCGCGCCGATTTCGATTTCCAGCACGGTGTGCGCGGCTTGGGATTTGTCGAGCAGTTCTTCTGCGATGTCGAGGTTTTCATCCAGCGGCACTGTGGAACCGTCCCACATGTGTGACTGGAAGGTCGGTTCCTGACCGTGCTTCACCTGTTCGACTTCATGGTCGAGCAAGAGGCGCACCCATTCGTCCAAATACTGTTTGGCGCAGTGGTCGGTGTGCAGGGCGATGGTGATGTTGGGGTATTTCGCCGCGACTTCGTGCGCGAAGGCTGCGAAGGCAAGCGAGCCGGTGACGCGGTCGTTGACGCGTTGCCCGGAGAAGTAGGCGGCGCCGCCTACGGAGACTTGGATGATGCCATCGGATTCCGCCTCGGCGAAACCCTGGAGTGCGGCGTTCAGGGTCTGCGTGCTGGTCACATTGATCGCGGGATAGGCGTAACCGCCGCGGCGTGCGGCGTCCAGCATTTGCGCATAACGTTCCGGCGTTGCAATAGTCATGCCTCCATTATCGCCCAACCCTATCCCACTTGTCATGTGACAACATTCGCCATCTTTCCTTTCCGTTTTCCCGACCGTCCGCTCCATATCCAGGTCGCCCGCCCCACTAGAGCCATATGCCGAGCGTTTTCGTCTCATATCCCGACACTTGCGGGACCGACCAATAAACATGGCGAAACCATTGCGATCGTTCCATCGGAAGTCATAGAATGTCCACCGGATCGCGCGACGAAGAGCCCAACCGGGTGTTCCCGCACGGGCATGCCGCCGCACGTAGATGTTGCGACCAATACCCGCGAGGAGGCTTGATGCACCAGGTTTTCGCCATCTTCCTTCGAGACGTGAAACGCATTCTGAAGAACCCCGTGGCGCTCGTCGTCACGCTGGGTGTGGCCATCATCCCATCACTGTACGCATGGTGCAATATCCTCGCCAACTGGGACCCGTACGCGAACACGGGCAACATCCAAGTCGCTGTGGCGAACGAGGACAAGGGCACAACCTCCACGCTGGTCGGCCATCTCGACGCTGGCCAGCAGACCGTCAACCAGCTTAAGAAGAACCATCAGCTCGGCTGGCGTTTCGTTCCCAAGCAGCAAGCCATCGAAGGCGTGGAATCCGGCAAATACTATGCGGCGATCGTACTGCCGGAAGACTTCAGCTCCAGACTAATCGGCACCGTCACCGGTAAAGGCGACCGACCGTCGATCACGTACTACATCAACGAAAAGCTGAACGCGATCGCGCCGAAAATCACCGATACGGGCGCGACCACGATCGACGAGCAGATCAACACCACTTTCGTTTCCAGCGTGGCCGACGCCGTGGCAAAGGAAGTGAAGGAGGCAGCGGGAGAAACCACCGGCAGCGTGAAAAGCGCGCAAAGCGACGTCGTCAACGATCTGACCGACACCATCAACCAGCTCGAAACCGTCCAACAGCAGCTGCGCGACACCCGTTCCACGCTCGACAAGGCCCTCACCACCATCGATTCGGCCAAACAGTCCAACATCGCGCTCGCCTCGGAAATCACCAACTCGCTTGACACCGTCGGCAAGGCGTCCGACTTGCTGAGCGAGACGCGCACACAAACCGAACGATTCTCGAACACGCTGGTCGGAGCGCTCGACAACGGCAGCACGCAACTGTCCGGCCTGCAGGTCAACGTGAGCAATGCCACCGGCACCGTGCTCAGCGGACTGAACACCACGCAGGACGCGCTCGACCAAGTGTCCAGCACCATGCATCACGTCAACACCACCACCGGCAATGTGCTCGACGGCGTGGAGAAGGCGTTGCAGGCCAGCCAGCTGGATCCGAACAGCCAAACGTATAAGGATCTTTCCGCGCAGCTCGCCGAAGCCCGCAAACAGCTGACGTTCCAGCAGCAGCGCATCGACGCCTTCGATCAGGACACCACGGCTGCGATCAACGCGGGGAAGAACACCGCGAACGGGTTCAACGACGATGTCACCACGCTGGCGAAGAACGGCACGGCGTCGATGGCGAGCGCACACACGACCATCACCGGCACGGTCATGCCGAATCTCAACACCGGGCTCGATACACTCAGCCTGGCCAATGGGTCGCTGTCCGGCACGCTTACCACGCTGCAAAGCACGCTGGAACAGGGCAACGGGCTGCTCGACCAGTTGTCGCGCACCGTGACCCAAACGAACACCACCATTGCTGGCACGCAGACACAGCTCGCCAATCTCGCCAAACAGCTCAACACCACGCGCACCGATGTGGCCGCGTTGAGCAGTTCGGCGATGTTCCAGCAGCTTTCCCAAGCGCTCGGACTTGACGCGAGCGAGGTCGGCTCGTTCGTGGGCGAGCCGGTGCATTTGGACGAACAGGTCCTCTACCCGGTCAAAAACTATGGTTCCGCGGTCACGCCGTTCTACACGAATCTTGCGCTGTGGGTCGGCGGATTCGTGCTCGTCGCGATCTACAAGCTTGAAGTGGACCGCGATGAGAAGATCCGCATGTACACGCCACGCCAAGGCTATATGGGCCGTTGGCTGCTGTTCGTCACGGTCGGATTCCTGCAGGCGATCATCGCCACGATCGGCGATCTCGCGCTGGGCATCCAATGCGAGCATCCGTTCCTGTTCATCCTCGCCGGCATTTTCGCCTCGTTCGTCTACGTGAACATCATTTACGCGCTCGCCGTGGCGTTCCGGCATATCGGCAAGGCCGTCGCCGTGATTCTGGTGATCATCCAGATTCCGGGCGCGGCAGGCCTCTACCCCATCGAGATGATGCCGGAATTCTTCCGCCGTCTGAAACCGTTCCTACCGTTCACCTACGGCATCAACGCGATGCGCGGGCCGATCGGCGGCATGTATGCCAACCATTATTGGATCGACATGCTCTCGCTGTTCTGGTATCTGCCTGTGGCGCTGTTCATCGGCTTGGTGGTCCGCAAGCTGGCGTTGAACCTCAACCGCCTGTTCGACAACCGTCTGGCGGACACTGATCTGATGATCACCGAACATAACGAAGGCACGGTGGAACCGTTGCGGCTCACCGAGACCGCGCAGCAGATCGCCGAGGAGTTCCCCGAACTCGCCCGCAGACGGGCGATTCATTTCTTCCGCCTGTACCCGCGCCTGGTGCGTTGGGGATTCCTCGCGCTGGCGGTACTGCCGTTCGTGTTCCTGCTATTGCTATTCATCACGCGCATGAAGCTCGCCATGCTGCTCGGTTGGATCATTTCGATCATCGCCATCGACACGTATCTCATCGTGGTGGAGTATCTGCGCGAACGGTATGCGAATTATCTGGGCGAGGAAGCGATGAGTGCGGAAGAGTTCCGCAGCGCGATCCTGCACGAGAACCTGCTGTTCCGGCCGGGCATGCATTACAAGCCGATGCATGCCGTACGTACGAGGCTGTATGAGGCTGCGCATGGTGGTTCGGCCGGACATGCGCCTGAACATGCGGCTGAGTATGCGGCTGGAAACACGGACGGAAATGCTGGCAGGAGTCTGCGTGAGGAGGGGAACGAACAGTGAAAATGATCTGGGGCATCTTCAAGCGGGACATGTGCCATGCCACCCGCAACGTGATCGCCGTGATCGTCTCGATGGGCCTGGTGGTGGTGCCGGCGCTGTACGCCTGGTTCAACATCGCGGCCAGCTGGGACCCCTACGGCAACACCAAGGCATTGAAGGTCGCCGTGGCCAATAACGACAAGGGTTACAAGTCGGATCTCATACCGGTGCGCGTCAACGTGGGCGAAACCATCATCAGCACACTGCACGCCAACGACCAGCTGGACTGGCAGTTCGTGAAAAGCGACAAGGCAATCGACGGGGTGAAATCCGGCGAATACTATGCGGCGATCGTAATTCCGAAAGGTTTCAGCGCCGACATGATGACGCTGTTCTCCCCCGACATCAAACACGCGCAGCTCAAGTACTATCTAAACGAGAAAATCAACCCGATCGCCCCGCATATCACCGATCAGGGCGCGACAACCGTGGTCAACACGATCGACAAAACCTTCGCCAAAACGATTGCGCAAGTCGGACTCGACCTGGCCTCAAGCATCCTACACTATTCGCAAAGCCCGCAAATGGCCGAATACATGCGCAACCTCAACGGCAATCTCACCACCACGGCGGATACGCTGAGCGGCGCATCGCAGCAGGTGACGTCGTATTCGCAGCTGCTCGGCTCGGCGAACGACATCGTGGATTCCACGGGCAAACTGCTCGCCTCGGCGACCAAGGCGGGCAAACAGGCCCAGAACGCGTTGAAGCAAGGCAAATCAGGTGCCACGTCACTCACTTCTGCAGGTGCGAACGTCACCTCCTCGGTGAACACCGCGCTCGACCAGGTGTCAGGCGCGTTCGACCAAGTAGCTGCCAAGGTGAACAAGGCGTTCGACGCGATCGGCAAGGGCTCAGACACCGCAGCCAGCCAGTTGGCAACGTTGAGCGAACAAATCTCCAGCGGCGAATCGCTGTACGACACGTACATCACAAGCCTCAACCACATGCGCGAATCGGTGGAACAACTACCGGACAGTGATTCCGCGAAACAGGCGCTGCTGGAAGCCATCGACCGGGAGATCACGCTGCTGGAAGCCGCCAAAGGCGATTCGCAGAAGCTCGCGCAGCAGCTGAAAGACGCTTCCACGCAGGTCACGCAGGATACCGCAGCCGCGGAAAGCTCCCGCAAGGAGATCCTGAACCGCATCACCTCCGCGAAGCAGTCGATCAGCAATGTGCGCGACGATTACGCCACGAACGTCAAGCCGAAAATCGACGCGCTCGCCTCCACAGTCAGCACGCTGATCTCCCAAACCGACAGCATGATCACCCAGCTGAGCGGCACCGCCGACGGTCTGGACGATGTGACGGGCGATGTGGGGACGAATGTGACGTCCATCCGTTCCACGCTCGGCGCGATCGCGAAGAAACTCGACTCGTCGGCAGCGACGGTGAAGGAGCTGATCACGAAGCTGGAGACGGGCGGAAACGCCGGTGACGGCAACAGCGATGGTGGCGACGGTGACAACGACGCCGATTCGGGCGAATCGGACGAACTACGTGCACTGGCCACCGCCAACGCGTCCACACTGTCCACGCTGATTTCCGCGCCCGTCGCACTGCATCGCGTCTCGGTGTACCCGATCGCGAACTACGGTTCGGCCATGGCGCCGTTCTATACGATCCTGTCAATCTGGGTGGGTGCGATCATCCTGTGCGCCATGCTGAAAGTGACGATTTCGGACCGCGAGAAGGCGCATGTGCTGGGCTTGGGCGACACGCTGCCGCGCATCGCCGGCCCGTCCGGCCCGGGGAACGCCTCACGTTGGGGACTGCGCCTCGACCACGAGTATTTCGGACGGTACGCGATCTTCGCACTGCTCGCGTTGCTGCAGGGCACACTGGTTTGCCTGGGTGACACGTATTTCCTTGGCGTGCAGGCGAATCATGCGCTGCAGTTCCTTGCCGTGGGGTGGCTTGCCGCGCTCGTGTTCTCGAATATCGTGTATACGCTGACCGTGTCGTTCGGCGATATCGGCAAGGCCGTGGCCGTGGTGCTGCTGGTGATGCAGGTCGCCGGTTCGGGCGGTACGTTCCCTATCGAGACGCTGCCGAAGTTCTTCCAAATGCTCTACCCGTTCCTACCATTCCCGCACGCCATCGATGCCATGCACGCCGCGATGGCCGGATCATACGGCAATGAGTACCTGCTTGACATGGTGTATCTCGCCTTGTTCCTGATTCCTTCGCTGCTGCTGGGATTGATGTTGCGCAAGCCGGTGATCCGGTTGAACAACTGGGTGAGCCGCAATCTGGAGTCCACCAAGGTGATGTGACGAGGCGGATTTGAACGGGCTGGTTTGAGCCGGTTTAGATCGGTTTCGGCTGGTACACGTGAACGCGCTGCCCGCCATCATCGACGACCTGAAAACCCAAAGCCACGAATTCGTCACCATCGACCAGCCGGCAAAAACCTAAGCTAGCGTGGAGGCGTAGGGCATTGTCCTGCCCAGTCACTTCCCTTACGTACCGCTGCGCCATCCCGGCGCTCCTCTGCGCCGCCACTACCCCACATGTCGCCTCCTCACGCACCAACAAGTGTCCGATCCCCCCGAATCAGCCACCCACGCGTCATCCGGTCACCCCAGGTTGTCCGATTCGGGAGAAACGGACACTCAGGGGCACCGTGCAAACCACACGTTGATCAGAGAACCGGCAACCACCAGCACAACACCGATCCAGAACGGCATGCCCAGCGCCACGCCCAACAGAAGCGTGCTAGAAGCCGTGGAAAACAGCGGAGTCGCGTACGAACCAATCGCAAGCGTTTCCATACTGCCGTGCAACATGCCGTATCCCCAGCACGCGTAGCCGCCCGAAATCGAAGCGGCGCACGCAATCAGCGCAGCATATCCACCGATGCCGGGCGCCGTGTCCGGCAAACCGTCTCCCGAAACGAAATGGATGGTCCACAGTACAACGGCCACACAGCAGAAGAAAATCGTCGTGCCGTCGTAACCGCCGGACAACGACGGCGTAAAAGTCGCATAAATCGCCCAAATAAAGGCGCCAACAAACGCGAGCACATACGGTAGGGGGTTACTGGCGATATTGTGGACCGCTTCCTGCATATCAAGGCTTTCTCCGCCAACCGCCATCGCCACACCGATGGTTGCGATCACCGCGCCAGGAATCGCTTTGGCGACCGCACCACGTTTGTGCGATACCGCTGCGGTCATCAGCACCAGCAGCGTCGGCCACAAGTAGTTGACAAGGCTGACTTCCACGGATTGCGCGTTCGTTGTGGCCAGGCCAATCGACAGCGAGATTGACGCCTCGTATGCGATGAACATGAGTCCGCCTGCGATGAGGTACTTGCGTGGCGCTTCGCGGATTGGTTTCGGACGGCGCACAATGAACAGCATGACACCACCAACGGTGTAGACGAGCGCCGAACCGAGCGTGGCTCCGAACGATTCGGAAACGAGTCGCACGAGGCCGGCCATGAAGCCCCACAGGACGATTGCGAACAGGCCGATGAGTGTCGCCGCGTGTGATGTGGCATGGCCGAGTAGCGGATTGCAGGAGTTGCCGGTGGGGTGGTTTGCGCCGGAATCGGAGGGGGACTTCTGGTTCGTGTTCACGGGCTCCAGCCTACCCATCGCCCTCCACGAGTGTCCGATTCTGCAGAATCGGACACTCCTGCAACCTGCGATGCCGCGAACCCGATTACCCCCGGAACCGCACCAACAGCAGAGTCAACCACCCCATCCAACGCTGCCACACCAGCCGTATCGGCAGCCAAGTCCATGCGTCCCGCATCCACACAGCCCACGCGTCCCGCACCTCCACGGCCCGCCGACGCGCACACGTCGCCCATGACCAAATCATCCAACGTCACACCGAACATGTCGCAAAGCATCAGCAGCTTGTCACAAACGTCGCGTTCCACGCCACCATCTTGCGGTTGCATTGCGATTCGCAACCAAATTTTGCGACGCAACCGACAGTTGCGCGACGCGAAGTTGGCTTCACGGGTCTTTTACGACAATAGAAAAACCCTTGAAATTCCAACGATTCCAAGGGTTTTGAGTGGAGCGGATGACGGGAGTCGAACCCGCCTTTAAAGCTTGGGAAGCTTTCGTTCTACCGATGAACTACATCCGCAAGGTGTGCCTTTTGGGCACGAGCCATTAGTCTAGCACGCAACGGATGCGTATGCGGACACAGACCGACATGCGATACCAATTTTCCGCAATATCACGGAGACTCAACCACGCGGCCGCTGCGAATAGTCGCGAGAATATCTGCCAGCCGAGCCGCCCGAATCATGCGCGAATCCATACTGCGTTCCAAATTGCGGCCCACCGGCACCAGCCATCGCAGAACGTCCGCCTTGCCGAATATCCGCCGCCGCAACGCCGCTCGTGGCATAGCCACCGGCCAAATATCCGGACTGCACGCCCTGCTGCCGCATCTCCTGACCCATCTGCATGAGCCGCGCAATGCGGTCCTGAATCGGCGGATGCGTGGAAAACAGGCGCGAGAAGCCCTCCGCGGAGAACGGACTGGCGATCATCATCGCAGCCACCGACTGCGTGCCGGCGGTCTTCTCCATCGGCATCGCGGCTGCGCCGCCGGAAATCTTGCTCAACGCGGAAGCGAGCGCTTCCGGATCCTCCGTCAACTTGGAACCGTCTTCGTCGGCGTCGTATTCGCGTGTGCGGGAGATTGCCATCTGTATCAGCGACGCTGCGATCGGCGCCAGAATCGCGCTCAGCAGCACACCCAGCAATCCCAAGCCGCCGGACGCCGAATCGTCGCGGTCGTCACGCGAACGGCCGCCGCCGAAATACATGAGCGAGTAGCCGAGGTACGAGATGACGGTGGCCATGGCGGAGGCGATTGCGGACGTCAGAATGTCGTGGTTGTAGACGTGCATGAGTTCGTGTCCGAGCACGCCGCGAATCTCACGTTCGTTAAGCGTCTGTAGGATGCCTTGCGTGCAGCAGACCGCCGCGTGTCGTTCGTTGCGCCCCGTCGCGAACGCGTTGGGGCTCATGGTGGGGGCGATGTAGATGCGCGGCATCGGCTTGCCTGCCTTCGCCGATAGCTCGCGGACGATCTTGTATAGTACGGGGGCTTCCTGCTCGCTCACCTGTCGAGCGTGCATGCTGGCGATCGCCAGTTTGTCGGAAAACCAGTAGGAGACGAACGTGGAGCCCAGGCCGATGAGAATGTAGTAGCCGAGCGTGCTTTGACTGGCGCCGGTCGCCCACCAGATGAGCATGATGACGCCCCACATCAACGCGAACAAAAGCGTTGTTTTCAAGCCATTGCAATGGCCGTGCACCTGCAATTTGCCGTTCATGGCCACCAGCCTAGGAATTCAGGCTGGGATTTTGCTGTATACAAGCTGAAGGGCGGATTTGCAACATCTAGAAACATGCCACGCAACGACGCTACAGCATCGGCCATAGACCTATCTGCGGCACGGCGAGAGTCACCCCAACTTGAAACGTATTACCCCCGCATATCCCCCGAATGCACTGCGTCGAGCGTGCCGATCAGGCTGGTCAGCAAATCGTTGCGGCCGCACGCGTTCGTCAGCACCGCCAGCACGTACGTGCCCGACTGCGACATCACCAGTCCGGCATCGTTCAGCGCGTACAAATCGCCTTCGCCGTTGATCCATCCGGCCTTCGTGTACACGGTGTCCGCATCGCCAAGGGCCGCGTGGATGCAGGAGTTCAGCGAATTCGTCATGTCTCCGGACAGCCATTGCAGCGATTCGGGCGTGATGTTCTGCACCCACGCCGTTTGC
>OCLZ01000431.1_pt1 | contig 11003 bp, 8 predicted proteins | sample 1496091 | NCBI WGS metagenome assembly OCLZ01 (sample SAMN01760948, study PRJEB22395) | human gut metagenome | reverse complement strand
AGCCAATGACCTCCGCAATGGTGCAGGTGCCGCTGCGGATCAGCTCGTCCGCGTTGCCGGTCCACACATCAGTGCCGTGGGACAGGCCCGAGATCTGGATCAGCTCGGAGAAGTTCTTGGGCCGTGCCTCCACCAGCATACCGCGCACGAAGTTGGTGCCCATTTCCGGGATGCCGAAGGTTCCAGTCTGGCTGTCGATCTGTTCCGGGGTCACGCCCAGCGCTTCGGGGCTGGTCAGCAGGCTGTACACCTTGGGGTCGTTCATGGGGATGCTGTCGATGGGGATACCGGTGTACTCCTCAAAATACTTGTAGAAGGTGGGCATATCGTGGCCCAGTTCGTCCAGCTTGAGCAGGGTATCGTGCAGGTACTTGAACTCGAAGTGGGTGGTCAGCAGGCCGCCTGCCACATCATCCGCCGGGTGCTGGATGGGGCAGAAATCGTAGATCTCGTAGGTGTCCGGCACAACGACCATGCCGCCGGGGTGCTGACCCGTGGTGCGCTTGACGCCGGTGCAGCCCAGAGTCAGGCGGTTCTCCTCCGCATGATTCACCGTGCGGCCGCGCTCATCCAGATATTTTTTGACATAGCCGTAGGCGGTCTTGTCCTGAATACCGGACACGGTGCCCGCCTTGAACACGTTGGCTTTGCCGAACAGCTCCTCGGTATAGCGGTGCACATTGGACTGATATTCGCCGGAAAAGTTCAGGTCGATATCCGGCTCTTTATCGCCGTAGAAGCCGAGGAAGGTCTCGAAGGGAATATCGTGGCCGTCCACCAGCATCCGGGTGCCGCAGTTGGGGCAGTTTTTATCCGGCAGGTCAAAGCCGTCGTCCACGCTGCCGTCGGTGATGAACTCGCTGTGCTTGCACTTGGGGCAGCGATAGTGGGGCGGCAGGCTGTTCACCTCCGAGATGCCGGAGAAGTGGGCCACGGCCGATGAGCCGACCGAACCACGGCTGCCCACCTGATAGCCGCCCGCGTTGGAATAGGCCACCAGTTTGACCGCAATGACGTACAGCACGGCGTAGCCATGGCCGCAGATGGAGTCCAGCTCCTTCTGCAGCCGCTTTTCCACAATTTCGGGCAGCGGGTCACCGTAATCGCGCTTGGCGTGTTCCCACGTAGCATCGCGCAGCTGCTGCTCTGCACCCTCGATGCTGGGCGGGTAGGTGCCGCGCGGGATGGCACGAACATTGTTGTCGATCATCGCCGCGATCTTGCGGGGGTTCTTCACCACTACCTCGTAGGCTTTTTCCTTGGGCAGATAGTAGAACTGCGCCAGCATATCCTGCGTGGTGCGGAAGAACAGCGGCGGCTGGTTGTCGGCATCTTTAAAGCCGTTGCCCGCCTGCAGCACAGCGCGGTAAGCCGCGTCCTCCGGCTCGGTAAAGTGCACGTCGCCGGTGGCAATGACCGGCTTGTGCAGGTCCTCGCCCAGCTTGATGACCGTGCGGTTGAAGTTTTTGATGTCCTCTTCGCTGTCCACCTTGCCGTCCCGCACCATGTAGGCGTTGTTGCCCAGCGGCTGGATCTCAAGAATATCGTAGTAGGACGCGATCTTTTTCAGTTCTTCATAGCTGGTGCCATCCACGATGGCTCGGTACAGCTCGCCGGCTTCGCAGGCGGAAGTGAGCAGCAGGCCGTCCCGGTATTTGTTCAAAAGGCTCCGGGGCACCCGGGGCTTTTTGAAAAAGTAGTTCACATGGGCTTCGCTGACGATCTTGTACAGATTTTTCAGGCCCATCTGGTTCTTGACCAGAATGATGAGGTGGTAATACTTCTTTTTCAGCACCTCGCGGTTGCCGCCAAGGCCGGTGTTGATCTCACTGACCTTTGCTACCTGCTTTTCTTTCAGGTCGTTCAGCATGACCCCGAAGATGCGGCCCAGCGCGGCAGAATCCTCACAGGCACGGTGGGCCTCGTAGGCAGGCAGCTCCAGATGCTTGTTGATGGTGCCCTGCTTGTAGTTGTGCAGGCCGGGGTACATGGCCTGCGCCATGGTCAGGGTGTCGATATAGGTCGGCTCCAGTTTGATGCCGCTGCGCTTGGCGGCGGCGCGCAGGAAACGCATATCAAAGGCGTGGACGTTGTGGCCCACAAGGATGCGGTCTCCCGCAAATTTGAGGAAGGCTTCCAGTGCTTCCTTTTCGCCGGGAGCATCCGCCACCATTTCGTTGGTGATGCCGGTCAGCTCGGTGATCTTGGGGGTGATAGGCTTGCCGGGCTTGACAAAGGTATCAAATTCCTCCACCACTTCGCCGTTTTTCACGATGACGGCACCGATCTCGGTCATATACTCCACGCCGGGGTCAAGGCCTGTGGTCTCGGTATCAAACACGCAGAACTCCCCGTCCAGCGGCTGATCCTTCACACCGTATACACAGGGGATCATGTCGTCCACAAAGTAGGCTTCGCAGCCGTAGATCAGCTTGAAGTCCGGGTCTGATTTATGGATATCGTCCGCTGCCAGCATGGCTTCCGGGTAACCCTGACACACACCGTGGTCAGTGATGGCAACGGCCGGATGTCCCATGCGGTGGGCCAGCTTGACGATGCCGCCGGGGTCACAGAAGCCGTCCATGCTGGAAAGCTTGGTGTGCAGATGCAGCTCTACACGCTTGACCGGTGCGGTATCCTCCCGCTTTTTGCGCTCCACGATGAGCACATCGTAGGGGTAGACGATATAATCGTGTTCGTACTTGTCGTAGGAGCAGTCGCCGCGCACGATGAGGGTGGTGCCTTTGCCAAGGCTCTCCCACTTGGAGCAGTCCTCACCTTCCTGCGCGCGGATCTTCAGGTTGATGGAGCCCTGATAATCGGTGATGGATACGGTATAAATTTTGCGGAAGTTGCCCTTGACCTCCGAGAAGAACACATCGCCCCAGATCGTGCACTTGCCGCCCTCGCCGCCAAGGTCTTTCAGCGGGGTGAGGTTCTTGGGGGTGAACATCTTGCCGTGGAAAATGGTGACGGGCTTATCGGTCAGGTCCAGACCATCCACCTTGATGGACGGTGCTGTGTTCTTTTTCTCAAACTTGACCACCGGTGGCGCGATCTTGCGCTCCAGCTTTTCTTCCATCTGGTGCTGCTCGGCTTCGCTTACAGCGCTTTGCAGCGTTACCTGCGGCGTTACCCCGGTGTGGGCCGCAATGCGCTCTGCCAGCAGCTTTTCAAAGTGCATCTCCTGCAAAAACTTGGTGCCATGGCATACGCCGATGGTGATCTTCTGTCCGATGATGTTGATCTTGCACCGGTCCAGAAAGCCATTGATGGGCACGCCGTCCCGCTTCATCTCTTCCATCAGATCGCGCAGGGCCGCTTCGTCCAGCATGGCATAGCCAAACAGGTTCTGGATGCGCAGCTCAAAGCCCTCATAATCCGGCTGCAGGGATGCCAGCAGCCGGGCACAGAGATTTTTGTCCAGCGGCGCACCGCTGCGCAGGGTAAAGATGACCTGCCGCTCCTGCCGCAGCATCTGCGCATGCTCCACAATGACCTGCCCGAAGCAGGCCGCAAATGCCGGGTCCACCATGAACTGCGGCCACAGGTTGGATACGAGTGGTGTCACAAATGGTACTCCTTTTTATACAGCACAAACTGCCGCACCCGTTTTTTGCAGGTGTGGCAGCTGTGAAAAAAGCCAAATTACAGTTTATAGATCTCATCCATGAACTGATCCAGGATGTTGTCTCCGGTCAGCTTTTTGATGGGCTTGCCGTGGATGAACAGCACCGCCTCGCCCTTGCCGCCGGCAATACCGATGTCTGCTTCGCGGGCTTCACCGGGGCCGTTGACCACGCAGCCCATCACGGCCACCTTGATGGATTTTTTGCAGCCCTGCAGCCGCTTTTCCACCTCATTGGCGATCTCGGTGCAGGGATACTGGGTGCGGCCGCAGGTGGGGCAGGTGATGACCTCCGGGCCTGCTACCGGGAAGCCCACGGCGCGCAGGATGTTGTAGCCCGCTTCCACTTCCTTTTCCGGCTCTGCGGCCAGCGAGACGCGGATGGTATCGCCAATGCCTTCCAGCAGCATTCCGCCGATGCCCATGCCGCTTTTCAGCAGACCCATCTGGTAGGTACCCGCCTCGGTAACACCCACATGGAGCGGGTAATCCGTGACAGCGCTGAGCTGGCGGTAGGCCTCCATCATGCGGGGCACATTGGAGTTCTTGATGGAAATGACGATGTTGTTGAAATCGAATTTTTCCAGCAGGCGCACATGGTACAGTGCACTCTCCACCATGGCCTCCGGCGTGGGTGCGCCGTATTTTGCAAGGATGTGCTTTTCCAGACTGCCGCCATTCACGCCGATGCGGATGGGAATGTTCTTGCGCTGACAGGCATCCACCACAGCCTTCACCCGGTCATCGTCGCCGATGTTGCCGGGGTTGATGCGGATCTTATCCACGCCCACATCTGCGCAGGCCAGAGCCGCCTTGTAGTCAAAATGGATGTCTGCCACAATGGGGATGTTCACCGCATTCTTGACGGCTTCGATGCACTTTGCATCCGCCGGGCTGGGGCAGGTCACGCGCAGGATCTGACAGCCAGCAGCTTCGCACCGCTTTGCCTGCGCCACATTGCCCTCAATATCCTCCACCGGCACGTTGAGCATCGTCTGCACCGCAACAGGATTCTTGCCGCCGATGGTCACATTGCCGATTTTCACTTCCCGTTTTAACTGCCGCATAAAGTTCCCCTTTCTGTTTTTGCTCACATTGCACCGGTCACAAGCCGGATGATATCATTATAGGTTGCAAAGAGCATCAGGCCAAACAGCAGTGCAAAGGCCGCAATGGTCAGTGTGCCCTGCAGCTTTTCCGGCACTGCATGGCCGGTAACGCCCTCAATGATCAAAAATACCACCTTGCCGCCATCCAGTGCCGGGAAGGGCAGCAGATTGAACACGCCCAGATTGATGGTGATGAGGGCCAGCAGCTCCACCACCACGATAGGTTTCCCTCCAGCAGATCCTGCCAGCCGTAGCTTGCCGCCTGACCGATCGCTGTCACGATACCCACCGGGCCGGACAGATTGTTGATGCTCTCACGTCCGCGCACAAGGTCTGCCAGCGAGATAAACGCGATGCGTCCGTAGTACAGGGTACTGTTCCATGCTTCTTTTAACACATTGAGCGGTGTTTTTTTGATGCCGTACACCGTAAAGCCAAGGGTCATATGGGTCTGGCCGTCCTCGTCCTGCCAAGTGTCGAACTGCACGTCCGGCAGTTCCACCTTTTGGCCGTCCCGCTTCACGGTGAACCGGGCGCGATAGGCTTCGGTGCGCACCAGCTCATAAAGGATGTCGTTGGCCACAAAGCAGCGCCTGCCGTTCACGGCAACGATCTCGTCCCCCGCCTGCAGGCCGGTCTGGCCGCAGAGGGCATCGTTCTCAATGGAATAGATGGTCTTGCTGGTGATGGCTCCTTCCTGTGCTGCCACAAGAATGACCAGCACCACAAAGCCCAGCACGAAATTCATGAAGGCACCTGCCACCATCACAAGCGCACGCTGCCATACCGGTGCCTCGTTCAAAGGGATGCCGGTGCGCTGCTCCGGCGGGACAGGGTTTTCGTCCTCTGCTTCCCGTTCGTCGCGGGCCGCTTCGGCCTGCTGGCTCTCGGGGCTTTCCTCGCCCTCCAGCGCTACATAGCCGCCTACCGGCAATGCACGCAGGCTGTGCTGGGTGCCCTTGTAAATTTTCTTCCACAAAGCCGGCCCCATGCCGATGGAAAACTCGTTGACCTGAATGCCGCAGAGCTTTGCCACGGTAAAGTGCCCGAATTCATGAATGGCGATCACAGCGCTGAACACGATCAATGCGGCGATCAGGGTGATAAAAATTGACATTGCGTCTCCTAAAGATCAAAGATGTGCGCGCACGAACTCTCGTGCCATGCGGTCGCACTCGTACACATCGCTGAGGGTATACCCGCCGCCAAAGCTGTCGCTGTCCACGACTGCTTCCACCAGACGGCCAATGTCGAGGAAGCCAATTTTGTCCTCAAGGAAGAGCTTGACAGCTTCCTCATTGGCACCGTTGGCAGCACATGGGCCGAGACCGCCCTTTTTGATGGCCTTTTTGCAGGCGGCAAGGCAGCGGAAGGTCTCGTCGTCTGCCACATCGAAGGTGAGTACCTTGAGTGCGGCAAAGTCCAGCTCCGGCACAACGCCGGGTACGCGCTTTGGGTAGGTGAGCGCATACTGGATGGGAATGCGCATATCCGGCACACCCAGCTGAGCAATGACCGAATTATCGCTGAACTGCACCGCCGAATGCACGATGCTCTGGCGCTGCACCACGATTTGGATCTTCTCCGGCGGCAGGCCGAACAGCCACACTGCCTCGATCAGCTCCAGACCCTTGTTCATCAGGGTGGCAGAGTCAATGGTGATCTTTGCGCCCATGTTCCAGTTGGGGTGCTTGAGGGCATCCGCCTTGGTCTTACCGCGCAGCTCCTCGGTCTTCATCCCGAAGAAGGGGCCGCCGGATGCCGTGAGCAGGATCTTGGTCAGGCTGGGGGCGCTCTCCTTATCCTGCAGGCACTGGAAGATGGCCGAATGTTCACTGTCCACCGGCAGCAGCTTTACACCATGCTTTGCCACGGCCTGTGTGACCAGATGGCCGCCGGTGACAAGACTCTCCTTGTTGGCAAGGGCCAGATCATGCCCGCTTTCGATCGCGCACAGGCTGGCACCAAGGCCTGCAATGCCCACCACGCTGTTCAGCACCACATCGGTGCCGTCCAGTGCGGCCAGCTGCTTGAGCCCTTCCGGCCCTACCAGCAGCCGGGGCGCATCTGCGCGACCGGAAAGCTCCGCATCCAGCCTGCGGGCCGCATCCGGGTCGGTCATGCAGACATAGCGCGGATGAAACTCTTCGATCTGCTGCAGGATCTTGTCTACATGGCTGTGGGCAGAAAGGCCGAACACCTCATAGCCCTGTGCACGGATCACATCCAGGCTCTGGGTGCCGATGGAACCGGTAGAACCCAGCAGAGTGATTTTTTTCGACATCACACGTTCCCCCTTTTAATAGTAGAACACCGCCGTAATGACCATGGTCACAAAGGGCGCAATGAACATCACACTGTCAAAGCGGTCCAGAATGCCGCCGTGCCCCGGGAAGATAGTGCCGTAATCCTTGATGCCGCACTGGCGCTTGACCACGCTGGCAAACAGATCGCCATAAATGCCAAGCACCGCCGCCACGCAGCCCAGCAGCGCAATGATCACGTACATGGAAACGCCGATATTGGTGCGGGTGAAGGCTTCCATCCGGTTTGCCGCCACTGAGTACACCAGTGTGATGATCACACCAAACACCATGGTGCCCAGAACACCGCCAATGGCACCTTCCACGGTCTTTTTGGGGCTAACCACCGGGCAGAGCTTGTGCTTGCCAAAGGCACGGCCTGCAAAGTAGGCACAGGTATCGCCGCCCCAGGCAAAGCAGAGGATGAGCAAGATAAAGAACACCGCATCGTAGCCGTACTGCTCCACCGGCAGCAGCTCCTTGAGCCGGATAAAGGAATAGAAGCAGAAGATCACGATACCGGAGAACATCAGCAGGCCGCTGGCCTTCTGATAGCTGATGGTGCCATTGCGCACCACCAGATAGATGGCGTAAAAGGTGACCAGCAGAAAGGACATCGGCATCACCAGCCGCCGCATGACCTGATAGTTGCTCGTCATGACCAGCAGTGTATACGGCACCAGAACCGCATACATCAGCCAGTCCTTCTTTTCAAAGCCGAGGGCACTGTAGATCTCGTGAACGGCGATCAGCGTAATGGCCGCGATGACCAGATTAAAGATCAGGGTGTTGAAGGTGAACATCACGCCGATCAGTACGATGATGCCCACGATCGCAGTAATAACACGTGTTTTCATAGATTGGATCTCCTTTTCACCGGTCGGGTGCCGCGCCCCTCTGGATTAAGTTTGGCTCCGGCAAAGCCGCCGGGCCGTCCGGTCCCTGCACCGTGTGCAGGAGGTCTTGGGTTTTACAGTCCGCCAAACCGGCGGGAACGATGATTGAACTCCTCAATGGCAGCGTCCAGATCGCTGCGGGTGAAATCCGGCCACAGAACGTCCATTTCTACCAGCTCCGAGTAAGCTGCCTGCCAGAGCATGAAGTTGGACAGCCGCTTTTCTCCGCTGGGACGCAGGATAAAATCCGGGTCCTTCTGGCCAGCGGTATACATGGCATCGCTGAGCAGCTGTTCCGTGATCTCTTCGGGCTTTATCTCCCCTGCCGCCGCCTTTGCCGCCAGTTGCTGCGCCGCCCGCACGATCTCCGGGCGGCCGCCGTAGTTGATGGCAATGTTCAGGGTCATGCCGGTCTTGACCGAAGAATCTGCTTCCAGCTTGTTCATCAGCTGCTGCAGCTTTTCATCCAGCACCGTGCGGTCGCCCATGAACTTGATGCGGATATTGCGGTTCTTGTAGTCAAAGCCCTTCAGCAGATATTCGCCGAACAGCCGCATGATGGCGTTGACCTCTTCCAGCGGACGCTTCCAGTTCTCGGTGGAAAACGCATAGAAGTACACCGACGAAACGCCCAGCTCATCGCAGTAATCTGCGATATCGCTGAACACCTCTGCGCCTCTTTTGTGCCCGGCAGTGCGGGGCAGGCCGCGGTTCTTTGCCCAGCGGCCGTTGCCGTCCATGATGATGCCGATGGAAAGGCCCTCGGCAAATTCTTTAGGATGCGCCATTGTTTCCTCCCGGCAGCAACGCCGCCTTCAACAAAAGTGCCGCGCACTCTTCTTCAGCGCACGGCACCTCCAGTCTATTGCATCTGCGCAGATCAGACAGACATGATCTCCTTCTGCTTTTCTTCCACCGCAGCATCGATGTTCTTGATATACTTGTCGGTCAGCTTCTGGACATCCTCTTCCATGGTCTTCTGGCTGTCCTCGGTCAGCTCGCCGGCCTTCTTCATGGCCTTGGCCTTATCCATAGCCTCGCGGCGGATGTTGCGCACTGCCACCTTAGCCTCCTCGCCCAGCTTGGAAACTTCCTTTGCCAGCTGCTTGCGGCGCTCCTCGGTGGGAGCCGGGAAGTTCAGGCGGATGGTAGAGCCGTCATCAATGGGAGTGATGCCCACATCGCTGGCCATGATGGCCTTGCTGATGGGGCGCAGCAGAGTACGGTCCCACGGGGTAATGGTCAGGGTGCGTGCTTCGGCCACAGCCACGGATGCCACCTGCTGGATGGGAGTGGGGGCACCATAATAATCCACGCTGACCTTATCCAGCACAGCGGGATTTGCGCGGCCTGCGCGCACAGCGCCCAGTTCGCGGCCCAGATGTTCGACCGAGCTCTTCATCTTGTCTTCGTAAACCTTGGTGTTGCTGCTCATTGCGGTAGTCTCCTGTTCCTTTTTATCTTGGGGCTGCGCTGCAATGCGTCTGCCCTATAATGTATGTCGGCTGCAGGCGTTTCAGCCCTCGTAAACCAGTGTGCCCACATTCTCGCCCTGCACGGCACGGGCAATGTTGTCCGGGTCGGCCAGATCGAACACGAGGATGGGCAGCTTGTTGTCGCGGCACAGAGTGGCAGCAGTGCCATCCATAACAGCCAGCTGGTCTTCCAGCACCTTGGTAAAGGTGAGGGTATCATACTTCTTTGCGTCGGCGTACTTGTGGGGATCCTTATCGTAAACGCCATCCACCATAGTAGCCTTGAACATCACATCGGCGCTCACTTCCACAGCGCGCAGAGCGGTTGCCGTATCCGTGGAGAAGAACGGGTTGCCGGTGCCGCCGCCGAACACGGCGATCTTGCCCTCATCCATGGCGCGCAGAGCATCCTTGCGTGTAAAGGGCTGTGCCACCTGCGGCATGGTGATGGAGGTGAACACCTCAGTGGGCACACCCAGCTGTTCCAGCTTATCGGAAACAGCCAGTGCGTTCATCACGGTTGCCAGCATACCGATCTTATCGGCCAGTGTGCGCTCCATCTTGCCGCTGGAACGGCCGCGCCAGAAGTTGCCGCCGCCCACAACAATGCCGATCTGCACGCCGAGGTCGTGTGCTTTCTTCACGCCGCCGCAGATCGCGTCCATGGTGGGTTCATCAAAACCCATGCCCTTTTCGCCGCCCAGTGCTTCGCCGCTGATCTTCAGAAGGATACGCTGATATTTCAATGCCATAATCCAAACACCACCTGTTTTTATCTTCCGTCAGGGCATAGGCATACCCTGGCATTTTTTACTATAGCTTATTTTACAATAAAACATCCATAAAGTAAACAGGAAATCTGCGCGGAAATCCGGAAGCTTTTATGAACGGCTGCGCAGACCGCGCAGCCGCTGCTTCATTTCGGGCGGAATGCGGCGGCTTTCCACCGCTTTCTGGATGGCTTTGTTGTGGGTCCACAGATCCAGCCGCTTTTCTGTGAGCCACGGCAGCGCGGCATCCGGCTGCTTTGCCAGTGCTGTGGCAAAATACCATGCCCGCATCATATTGATATAGTATTCCGTGCTGTGCACATCGGCCACCCATTCCAGATATTCCGACCGGAATGCATCATCCAGATAATAGCGCATCAGCATCTCCATGCCATAGCGCACGGTGTACACCTCGCCCGAATCCAGCCAGCGGCGAATGGGCACCAGCAGTTCCTTCTTGTGCTTTGCAAACACTTTGGGGCAAAAGCAGTCACAGGTGGCCCAGTTGTTGATGTAGGGCAGGAACGCTTCCGTTTCAGCCAGCGCCCTGTCGTAGTCCCGGATAAGTTCGATCAGAAACGCGTGGAAGTTGTTTTCTTCGTAGTATCCATGCGGCAGGGCCTGTAAAAACACTTCTGCTTGCGCTGTGCCTGCGAGCTGTTTTGCCAACTTGCGCAGAGCCGGAACGCGCACGCCGATCACCGTTTCCGGCGGCACGGTGGGCATCAACGCACTGTGAAAGGTGCGGTATGTTTCATCCCGCAGGGCAAACAGCTGCGTACGAATGATCTCTGCTTCCGGCTCCATCCTCTCTCCCTCCGT
>OCLZ01000430.1_pt1 | contig 11095 bp, 9 predicted proteins | sample 1496091 | NCBI WGS metagenome assembly OCLZ01 (sample SAMN01760948, study PRJEB22395) | human gut metagenome | reverse complement strand
CAGGGGATGATCAACGCCAGCCGCTTCTCCTCAATGAATACCCTGACCCTGAAAGATCTCCCGGACGATCTGGCCAGCAGCGGCAACAGCCTGCTGTCGATGGTGATGCAGCTGTCGATGAGTATTGGCGTGACCATCGCCGGGCTGCTGCTGGGGCTGTACGGCCAGCAGCATCTGAGCCTCGACGCCGCCGGCACCCATCAGGTCTTTCTCTATACCTATCTGAGCATGGCGGCGATCATCGCCCTGCCGGCGCTCATCTTTTCCCGGGTACCGGATGACGTCGGCAGCAATACCGTCATCCGTCGACGCAACAGGAGTGGATCGTGAAATTTTGGCGCCCGGGCATTACCGGCAAGCTGTTCCTCGCTATTTTCGCCACCTGCATCGTGCTGCTGATCAGCATGCACTGGGCGGTGCGCATCAGTTTCGAACGCGGGTTTATCGATTACATCAAGCGCGGCAATGAGCAGCGGTTAACCATGCTTAGCGACGCGCTGAGCGAGCAGTATGCCCAGCACGGCAGCTGGGCGTTTCTGCGCAACAATGACCGCTTTATCTTCCAGCTGCTGCGCACCTTCGAACGGGATAATGACGACCGCTCGCCGCCGGGGCACGCCATGAAGCCGGGGGCGATGGACGCGCCGGGCGCCGGTCCCGATGGGCCGCCGCCGGATGGTCCCCCTGACGGCCCGCGCCCGAGGCCGGAAATGCCGCCCCACGGCTGGCGCACCATGTTCTGGGTGGTCGATCAGTCTGGCCGGGTGCTGGTGGGCCCCCGCGAGCGTGTGCCGGAGGACGGCAGCCAGCGCAGCATTATGGTCAACGGCGTGGAGGTAGGCAGAGTGATCGCCTCGCCGGTGGAGCGGCTAACCCGCAATACCGACATTAACTTCGACCGGCAGCAGAAGCGCACCAGCTGGCTGATTGTCGCCCTCGCCACCCTGCTTGCCGCGCTGGCCACCTTCCCGCTGGCCCGCGGCCTGCTGGCGCCGGTGAAACGGCTGGTGGAAGGCACCCATAAGCTGGCGGCGGGCGACTTTTCCACCCGCGTGACGGTGACCGGCGGCGATGAGCTCGGCCGCCTGGCGCAGGATTTTAACCAGCTCGCCAGCACCCTGGAGCGCAACCAGCAGATGCGTCGCGATCTGATGGCCGATATCTCCCATGAACTGCGTACCCCGCTGGCGGTGCTGCGCGGCGAGCTGGAGGCGATTCAGGACGGGGTCCGGCGTTTTACCCCTGAATCCATTCCCTCTCTGCAGGCTGAAGTGGCCACCCTCACCAAGCTGGTGGACGATCTCCATCAGCTGTCGATGTCCGATGAGGGAGCGCTGGCCTACCAGAAAACCTCGCTGGATATCATCACCCTGCTGGAGGTGGCTGCAGGCGCTTTTCGCGAGCGCTTCGCCGGCCGGCAGCTGAGCATCCAGGTGTCGCTCCCGGAGCAGGCGATGATCTTCGGCGACCGCGACCGCCTGATGCAGCTCTTTAACAATCTGCTGGAAAACAGCCTGCGCTATACCGACAGCGGCGGCAGCCTGCACATCACCGCCCGCCGCAGCGGACGGATGCTGGTGATCGACTTCGCCGACAGCGCCCCTGGCGTCAGCGATGAGCAGCTGGCCCGCCTGTGCGAGCGCTTTTACCGGGCAGAAGGATCGCGCAACCGCGCCAGCGGCGGCTCCGGCCTTGGGCTGGCGATTTGCCTCAATATCGTAGCGGCCCACGGCGGCACCCTGCGTGCCGACCATTCGCCTTTTGGCGGGGTTAGCATTAAAGTTGAGTTACCTCTGGAACATGATTTACCGAGAGACGTATGACTGAATTGCCTGTAGATGAAAACACCCCGCGCATTCTTATCGTGGAAGATGAACCCAAGCTCGGCCAGCTGCTGATTGATTATCTGCAGGCCGCCGGCTATGCGCCTACGCTGATTAACCATGGCGACAGGGTCCTGCCCTACGTTCGGCAGACTCCGCCGCACCTGATCCTGCTGGATCTGATGCTGCCCGGTACCGACGGCCTGACGCTGTGCCGCGAAATTCGCCGCTTCTCCGACGTTCCGGTGGTGATGGTGACGGCGAAAATCGAAGAGATCGACCGCCTGCTGGGGCTGGAGATTGGCGCCGACGACTATATCTGCAAGCCTTACAGCCCGCGGGAAGTGGTCGCCCGGGTGAAAACCATTCTCCGCCGCTGCAAGCCGCAGCGCGACCTGCAGGCGCTGGACGCGCAGAGTCCGCTGATTGTCGACGAGGGCCGTTTTCAGGCCTCGTGGCGCGACAAGCTGCTGGACCTCACCCCCGCCGAGTTTCGGCTGCTGAAAACCCTCTCCCAGGAGCCGGGCAAAGTGTTCTCCCGCGAACAGCTACTCAACCATCTGTATGACGACTATCGGGTAGTCACCGACCGCACCATCGACAGCCACATCAAGAACCTGCGGCGCAAGCTGGAGGCGCTGGACGCCGAACAGTCGTTTATCCGCGCCGTGTACGGGGTTGGCTACCGCTGGGAAGCCGACGCCTGCCGGCTGGCGTAGTGAGCCTTTCCCGGCTCGCGCTGCGCTTAGCCGGGCTACAAGTCCACCGCCGTCTGCAATCCGTAGCCCGGGTAAGGCGTTTACCCCGCAACCCGGGATACTCCGTAGCGTCTATCCCACCAGGCGTTATGAGCGCTGTCAGTGTGAGCACTGCCCAGGTTCAAAATGGCAAACAAATTAGCCATACTGAAAGATACCCATCTGATATTTACTCCCCTTCGCCGCGGCGCTACAATGCCCGCCCTTAATGTGGGGACACTCCCCAACTCGCCGCACCCGGTGCGGCGATTCTGACCTGTCATCAGAACGAGAACACCATGTTTAAACCAGAACTCCTTTCCCCGGCGGGAACGCTGAAGAATATGCGTTACGCTTTCGCCTATGGCGCCGATGCCGTTTATGCCGGCCAGCCGCGCTACTCGCTGCGCGTGCGTAACAACGAATTCAATCACGAAAATCTGCAGCTCGGCATCAATGAAGCCCACGCGTTGGGTAAAAAATTCTATGTGGTGGTCAACATCGCCCCGCATAACGCCAAGCTGAAAACGTTTATTCGCGATCTGAAGCCGGTGGTGGAGATGGGTCCGGATGCGCTGATCATGTCCGATCCGGGTTTGATCATGCTGGTGCGGGAAAACTTTCCGGATATGCCGATCCATCTTTCGGTGCAGGCCAACGCCGTCAACTGGGCGACGGTCAAATTCTGGCAGCAGATGGGCCTCACCCGCGTGATCCTGTCGCGTGAACTGTCGCTGGATGAAATCGAAGAGATCCGCCGCCAGGTGCCGGAGATGGAAATTGAGATTTTCGTCCACGGCGCGCTGTGCATGGCCTACTCCGGCCGCTGCCTGCTCTCCGGGTATATCAACAAGCGCGACCCGAATCAGGGAACCTGCACCAACGCCTGCCGCTGGGAATACAACGTGGCGGAAGGTAAAGAGGACGACGTCGGCAACATCGTTCACAAATATGAGCCGATTCCGGTGCAGACCGTGGAGCCAACCCTCGGCATTGGCGCGCCGACCGATAAAGTCTTTATGATCGAGGAAGCCAAACGTCCGGGCGAGTACATGACCGCCTTCGAAGATGAGCACGGCACCTACATCATGAACTCGAAAGATCTGCGGGCTATCGCCCACGTTGAGCGTCTGACCCAGATGGGCGTTCACTCGCTGAAGATCGAAGGCCGCACCAAATCCTTCTACTACTGCGCGCGCACCGCCCAGGTTTACCGCAAGGCGATCGATGATGCCGCCGCCGGCAAACCGTTCGATACCAGCCTGCTGGAAACCCTTGAGGGGCTGGCCCATCGCGGGTACACCGAAGGCTTCCTGCGCCGCCATACCCATGACAATTACCAGAACTACGAATATGGCTACTCCCTCTCCGAACGCCAGCAGTTTGTCGGCGAATTCACCGGGGAGCGTAACGGCCCGCTGGCGGCAGTGGCGGTCAAAAATAAATTCAGCGTTGGCGACAGCCTTGAACTGATGACTCCGCAGGGTAACGTCAACTTCACCCTCGAGCATATGGTAAATGGCAAAGGCGAAGCCATGCCGGTGGCCCCGGGCGACGGCTATACCGTATGGTTGCCTGTGCCGGACGACCTGCCCCTGCAGTATGCGCTGCTGATGCGCAACTTTACTGGTCAGACAACCAGAAACCCGCACGGTAACTAGTTAATTTGCGTTATTTTTTCACGATGTAAGGATATTAGAATCGGATCACATACCGTTTCGATCGAAACAGGTATCATCCATTTCGCTGAAAAACATAACCCATAAATGCTAGTTGTACCAGGAACCACCTCCTTAGCCTGCGTAATCTCCCTTACGCGGGCTTATTTTTTTGCCTCTCTTCCGGCCTTCACTTGCGTCATGCGGTACACTTTATGCAACATTGAGCAATAAAGGTTCCCTTGATGATGTCTACGTTTCCTGCCAGCTTACTGATCCTTAACGGCAAAGGTGCCAATGAACCGCAGCTACGCGAAGCGGTTAACCTGTTACGCGATGAAGGGATTGATATTCACGTCCGCGTGACCTGGGAAAAGGGCGATGCCGCGCGGTTTATCGATGAAGCCCTGCAGCTGAACGTTGAAACGGTGATCGCCGGCGGCGGCGACGGCACGATTAATGAAGTGGCGACCGCGCTGGTGGAGCGCGGCAGCAACATGGCGCTGGGGATTTTACCGCTGGGCACGGCCAACGACTTCGCCACCAGCGTCGGTATTCCACAGGATCTGGCGAGCGCCCTCAAGCTGGCGATCGTCGGTCGCGATGTGCCGATAGATATCGCCCGGGTTAATGATAAGACCGGCTTTATTAATATGGCGACCGGCGGGTTCGGCACCCGGATCACCACCGAAACGCCGGAAAAGCTCAAAGCCGCGCTCGGCGGTGTCTCTTATTTAATCCACGGCCTGATGCGCATGGATACCCTGAAGCCGGACCGCTGCGAGATCCGCGGGGAGAACTTTCACTGGCAGGGCGATGCGCTGGTCATCGGCATCGGCAACGGCCGCCAGGCGGGCGGCGGCCAGCAGCTATGTCCGGAGGCGTTGATTAACGATGGTCTGCTGCATCTGCGCATTTTCACCGGCGAAGAGCTGATCCCTGCCCTCTTCAGCACCCTGGCGAATCCGGAAAACTCGCCGAATATTGTCGACGGCGTCTCCTCCTGGTTTGAGATCACCGCCCCCCATGAGATGACGTTTAACCTCGACGGCGAGCCGCTCAGCGGCAAAACCTTCCGTATGGAGCTGTTACCGGCGGCCCTGCGCTGCCGGCTGCCGCCCGACTGCCCGCTGCTACGCTGATCAGGCTTCGCAAAGCAAAGACGGTGCCCGGCTGGTATACAGCAGCCGGGTTCGTTGATTGAGCCTCTGAATGTTAAGGTAAAACGGCACCTGCGGCTGCAGGAAAAACCTAGGCAGGATATCGATCCAAACAACGCGCTTACATTAATAGACGATACCTACAACCACAAAAAACCTATAACATCAAATAGTTACCTATTAAAATGGGCGCATCTGCCGTGAGACAATGCGCCATAAAGCTTAGTATTCCGCCACCTCACGCGCCATTTCGCGCGTATATTGCCGACTGGCGTTAACCAGCATCTGCGTATAGGCCGTCTGCGCCTGGCCGCTGACCAGCGCATCGACCGTCAGGGTTTCGAGGATCTTCCCGTACTGCATCACCGCCACTTTCTGGCATAAGTGGGCAATAACCCCAAGATCGTGGGTGACCATCAGGTAAGTGAGCTTAGCCTCCCGCTGCAATTCTGCCAGCAGGTTAAGGATCTCAGCCTGCACCGACACATCCAGCGCCGACGTCGGCTCATCCAGCAGCAGCACCTGAGGCTCAAGAATCAGCGCTCTGGCTATCGCCACGCGCTGCCGCTGCCCGCCGGAGAGCTGATGCGGATAGCGCTCGCGAAAGGCGCGGTTGAGGCCAACTTTATCCAGCAGCACATTGATCCGCCGGTCGCGGTCGTTGATACGATGGATCTGCAGCGGCTCTTCGAGGATATCGCCAATGGTGTGACGGGGATGCAGCGATCCGTAGGGGTCCTGAAATACCATCTGCACCTGACGGCAGCGCTCGCGGCTAATTTCATGCCCTAAGGGCTGAGCATCGATGGTCAGTTCCCCCTGCCAGTGGGTAAACAGCCCCGCCAGGCACTTGAGCACCGTCGTTTTACCGGAACCGGACTCTCCTACCAGACCGTAGATCTCGCCGGGCTTAACGTGGAAACTGACGTCATACAGCACCTGGTTACGCTTCTCCCCCTCGCCAAACGCGAGGTTGAGATGTTGAACTTCAATCATTATCCGCTCCTTAATCCGTTAACCAGCTGGCCTGACGCTGCAGCACCGGCAGTATCGGGCGACGATGCTGCATATCCGGCAGCGAGTTAATCAATCCCTGAGTGTAGGGGTGACGGGCGTGATCGAGATCTTTAGCGGCGATGGACTCCACTACCCGTCCGGCGTACATCACCAGCACCCGGTCGCAGAAGCTGCGCACCAGGTTGATATCGTGGCTGATAAAAATCAGCCCCAGCCCGCGCGACTGGACCAGGTCATCCAGCAGGCCCAGCACCTGCAGGCGCACCGACACGTCCAGCGCGGAGGTGGGCTCATCGGCAATGATCAGCTCCGGGTCGGTAATCAGCATCATGGCGATCATGATGCGCTGCCCCTGTCCGCCGGATATTTCATGCGGATAAAGCTGATAAACGCGCTCCGGCTGGCGAATACGCACCACCTCCAGCATCTCCAGCGCCCTGGCTTTCGCCTCATCTTTGCGCCCGGGATGATGAGTAAGCCAGGCCTCGGCGATTTGCTTACCCACGCAGACCACCGGATTAAGCGAATATTTCGGGTCCTGCATAATCATAGAGATACGTTTGCCGCGTACGCCGCGCATCTGCGCTTCGCTAAGATGCTGCAGATCGAGGTCGGCAAACTGCATCCGGCTGGCGCTGACGCGGGCCTTTTTCGGATGCAGCTGCAGCAGCGCGCGCCCAACGGTGGACTTACCCGAACCGGACTCGCCGACAATAGCCAGCTTCTCATGCCCCAGCTGGAAGGAGACGCCGCGCACGGCGTGGGTCACCGCGCTACCGTTAACAAAGTCGACGCACAAATCGCGCACGTCGAGCAGCGGTGCATTATTCACTACGGGGATCGAGGATGTCACGTAGGCCATCTCCTAAGAAGTTGAACGCTAAGCTATTGATCAAAATCGCCAGCCCCGGAATGGTTACGACCCACCAGCACTCCATCATATAAGTGCGCCCGCTGGAGATCATCGCTCCCCACTCCGGCTCTGGCGGCTGCGCGCCGAGGCCGAGAAAGCCTAGGCCGGCCGCGGTCAGAATGATCCCGGCCATATTCATGGTGATACGGATAATGACCGAGGGCAGACACAGCGGCACGATATGGCGCCAGAGGACGCGGGCCGATGAAGCGCCCTGCAGACGCACGGCGGAGATAAAATCAGCCTGGCGCAGAGAGAGCGTTTCGGCGCGCGCCAGACGGGCAATCGGCGGCCAGGCGGTCAGCGTGATGGCGATAACCACGTGCTCCAGCCCCGGTCTTAAAGCGGCGACAAACGCCAGCGCCAGGACCAGACTCGGGAAGGAGATGAAAATATCGGTGACGCGCATCAGCACCATATCGACTTTACCGCCGAAATAGCCGGCACTGACGCCCAGCAGCAGTCCGAGCGGACCGACGGTCACTGAGACCAGCAGCACGATATAGAGCGTGATGCGGGAGCCGTACACCAGGCGACTAAAGATATCTCGGCCAAACTCATCGGTGCCGAACCAGTGCTGCGCATTCGGCGCGACCAGCGCACTATTCAGGTCCTGTACCAGCGGGTTATAAGGCGCAATCAGCGGCGCGAAAATCGCCACCACCAGCAGCATAAAGATAATTCCTCCGCCGATGGCCGTGAGCGGATTGCGCGCCATTTTGCCGATAAACCCGACGGCCCGCGCCGCCGCGCGTTGCAGCCGCTGACGGCCTTCGCCCGCACCACCCGAAAGCGGCGAATCCAGAGAAACGGTCATGATTTTGTCCTCGGGTCAAAGAATTGATACAGCATGTCGGAGAGCAGGTTGAGCATCACGAAGATCACCCCCACCAGCAGCACGCAGCCCATCACCGCATTCATATCGCCCAGCAGCAAGCTTCCGGTAAGGTAGGAGCCAAACCCCGGCCATGAGAAGACGGTTTCAATCAGCACCGCGCCTTCCAGCAGCGCGCCGTAGGCCAGCGCCACCACCGTCAGCAGTTGCACGAGGATGTTACGAAACGCATGGTTCCAGATAACCTGGCGCTCGGTCAGCCCTTTCACCCGGGCGGTAATAATGAACTCCTGCGACAGCTGGGCCAGCATAAAGCTGCGGGTCATACGGCTGATATAAGCCAGCGAGTGAAAACCCAGCAGCGAGGCGGGAAGAATCAGATGATTAATGGCGTTCCAGAACACCTGGCCGTTGCCGGCCAGCAGCGCATCAACGGTCATCAGCCCGGTGCAGCGCGGCACCACACCATCCAGCCCGAGCTCTACCCTCCCGGCGCCGCCTACCCAGCCAAGCCAGGCATAGAACACCAGCAGCCCCATCATCCCGACCCAAAAGATCGGCATCGAGTAGCCCGCCAGGCTGATAATGCGTACCACATAATCGGAGACGCTATTGCGCCGCGCCGCCGCCAACACGCCCAGCGGAATACCAAGACCCGCGCCGACAATAATCGCCATCGTTGCCAGCTCCATGGTGGCCGGGAAGACGCGGATAATATCGTCCACCACCGGTTTCCCGGTCAGCAGCGCGTTGCCCAGATCGCCGTGCAACAGGTTGACGAAATAGATGCCAAACTGGGTGGTCAGCGATTTATCAAACCCCAGCTGCTGGTAAACCTGCTGATAGGTACTCTGGTCAGCATCCGGGCCGACAATCGCCAGCACCGGGTCGATGGGCATGACGCGGCCAATGGTAAAGGTCAGCAGCAGCAGGCCGAACAGTGTAATCACCACCTGCAGTAGCCGTTTTGATAAGCGCCGGCCGCGTGAGCCGGGCGCAAGGATTGCGGTACTCATCCTTTCTCTCCTTCGCGGACTTTATAGACGTCAGCAGAAAAGTGGTGGCGGAGGGGTGCGGCTGATACTCCCGTACCTCGTTGCGCACGACGACCGAATCAACCATCTGCGAAAGCGGAATTAAAGCCGGAACCAGCTGGTCGTAGCGTGTCTGGATGGCCTGGTAGTCAGCCACCTGTTTTTGCGGATCGCGTTCCAGCAGGGCCTGGTCAATCATCGTATTCAGTTGCGGGTCGTAAAAACCGGTACGCCAGCCCTGGAAGTTGGTCAGGCGCGCCTTATCGCTGTTATCCGGGTTATAGACCAGCGCGCGCAGGCTGGAGTGCGGATGCGGCTCCATCCCGCTGCCGCCGCGACCTACCAGCAGGTCAAATTTACGCTCGCGCATTGCGCCGTAGATCTGGTTACCAGTGCCGGTGATGATTTTGGCGTTAATCCCCGCCTGCATCAGCGTCGACTGCACGGCGATAGCGATGTTAAGAAATGGCTGATCGGAGAGTACCCGCAGCGTGGTATCAAAGCCGTTGGGATATCCCGCTTCCGCCAGCAGCTTTTTCGCCCGCGCCACATCCAGCCTGTAGCCGGGATCGGGTAGCGTGGACGGCATTCCCGCTTTGATAGGCCGCTGGTGCAGCACGCCGTAGCCCGGCATCAGCGCTTTATTGATACCCTGGTAATCAATCAGATAGCGCACCGCCTCGCGCACTTTCGGATTGGCGAAGTGCGCCTCTTTCATGCTCATCGCCACGTAGTACATGGTGCCGCGCTGCACCGCATCGACGGTCAGCTGCGGATCGCTGCGCAGGGCGTTGATATCGGAAACCGCCATATTGTTGGCAATATCAAGGTCGCCTTTTTCGATCATCAGGCGCAGAGTTTGCGGCTCCTGGAAATGACGCAGTACCACGCGGCTCATTTTCGCCTCGCCGCGCCAGTAGTCAGGGTTGCGCTTCATGCGCAGCACATCTTTCGCCTGCCAGGTTTCGAGGATAAACGGCCCGGAACCGGCTTCATGGGTGGTTAGCCAGCGGTTACCCCAGTCGTTACCCTGCTGGTGGCTTTGCACCGTTTTACTGTCCAGCACTCCGAGGTTGCCCAGCGCCGCCAGCGAGTAAATCACCAGCTGCGGATCGTTATCTTTGGGTAATACGATTTGCACCGTGAAGCGGTCCGGCGCGCTGACCTGGCTGTCGATATTTTTCTTACTGAAGCCATAGGATTTCCATACTGAGGCCTGGGCCAGGTTGAGGTGCAGGATGCGCCGCATTGACCACACGACGTCGGCGGCGGTCAGCGGGTTGCCGGAGTGAAACTTAACGTCATCGCGCAGATGAAAGGTCAGGGTTTTGCCGTCGGGGCTGATATCCCAGGATTTCGCCAGCGCGGGCCTGACGGTGGTGAGCTGCTCAGGGTCAAGCTCCACCAGCGAGTCGTAGAGGTTGACCACGATCCCCACCACTTCGTTACCGGTCATCGCCGCCGGGTCAAGGGTGAGCAGGTTATTCATATTCATGCCGATGATCAGCTGGTCGGGCGGCGTTTTCGCCACCGCCTCCCCGCTCCCCATCGACATGGCGAGCGCGAGAATACACGCTCCCAGTAAGGAGTTTTTTTTCATATCTCTGTTTGCCTGTACTGTAGGGTACATGTTGCCGGATGGCGGCATTTTCGGCTTATCCGGTCTACCGGGCCGCAGGCTCGATAAGCGCAGCGCCATCGGGTATTTATTTTTTTAAATCAGTCGTGGCTAACGGTATTGGCTTCGATATACGCAAAATTAATGTCTTCACCGAGACCCGGACGTTGTGACAAATGCACAAATCCCTGGTCATCCATCGGGTCGACAATGCTGTTGAGATAGGCCGCCGGTTCATCGTAGTCGAGGAACGGATGCAGCAGGCCGCGCTCGTACCAGCGGCAGTTGCGGATCGCGCCC
>OCLZ01000428.1_pt1 | contig 11100 bp, 8 predicted proteins | sample 1496091 | NCBI WGS metagenome assembly OCLZ01 (sample SAMN01760948, study PRJEB22395) | human gut metagenome | reverse complement strand
ACAGGAGAGAAAGCGACAACTTTTTATTCATTTGCGGTTTCAACAAGACGGGCAATGAAAAATTCCCTTGATATGCTGTTGCCGGAGGATTATTCAACGCTCTGCCGCGCCGTTCTTTTGGGCGAGAAAACAGCTATTGATTCAAGCGTTAAAGATGATTTTTCATTGACAGGCACTTCGTTTTTAATAGTGGTTTCGGGAATGCATCTTGTTATAATCACTTCGTTTGTATTATTCTTCATAAGAAAAATCACAAGGAACAGATTCATAATAACAGGCTTTACCACATTCACGGTTATTGCTTTCATGGCTGTAACGGGCTTTGCACATTCGGTTGTCCGTGCCGGAATTATGATGATAATTGTGTCGTTTGCATCGTCAAATCTCAGAATAGCCGATTCGCTGAATAACCTTGGTTTTTCCGCAATTGTCCTGACAGCCTTCAACCCATACGCGGTAGCAGACATCGGAATGCTGCTTTCATTTTCGGCAACGACGGGTATAATTCTGTGGTCAAGACCGATTGAACGCTCTGTACTGAGAATCTTTCACTACAAAAACAAGCGTAAGGACGGTTTTGTCGGAACGGTTGTCTATTATATCAAAAGGCTGTTTAAAATCTGCGTAAATATGCTGTCGGTTTCAGTATCTGCATTTCTGTGGATTTTGCCGATAACCGCTGTTGCATTCAACAAAATTTCCCCGACAGTCATACTTGTTTCTCTGTTATGTGAACCGTTTGTTTCGGCACTTTTGGTGTGTTCTCTGTTGTGTTCGGTACTTTTTATTTGCCCGTTTATATCATTTTTTGCATACCCGTTTGGACTCGTTTCGGGATTATGTTCAAAGGCAATTTTGTGGTTGGTTTCAACTTTTTCACAACTCCCATTCAGCACAATTAAAACCCATTCGTTTTATTGGTTTGTGTGGATAGGTGTCAGCGTACTTCTCGCAATCGGCGGATTGTTTGTAATAAATCGAAAATTTTATGTCAAAATTTCTGTTCCGATATCAATTTCAGTCCTCGTAATCGGAGCGTCGCTCAATGTGCTTTTAACAGCCGATAACGGTGAAATGAAAATCTATAATGTCGGCAACGGTGTTTTTGCAACAGTCAACTGCCCCGACGGCTGTTCTGTGATTTCAGGCGGAGGCAACAGAGCAAGCGCAGATGATGTGACAGCCGATATCAGCGAAAGATACTCAGATATTGAATATATGATAATTCCGAATCAGAATAATAAATACTCTTCTCTTGAACGCTTTGCGGTCACAAAATTTGACTTAAATAATATTTTGGTATATGATAATGACATTAAAAAGCAAAATCTTTTGAACGCTTTTGACGGTAACAGCCGACAGACTTTCGGCGGAAACAATCATTTTACGCTGAATCTTTCCGATACGGTGACGGATGAGGTAATCTGCGTTGATAACACAATGTTTCAGTTCATAAAAGGGAAAAATATGACTGTATTGTTTGTGCCGACAGATGCTGATCTTTCAAATCTGCCCGAAAAGTATCGCAATCCCGATTGTTTGCTGATTGATTCCGTCCCCGAAAATTTTGATTTGATATCATGCAATACCGTGATATTTTCGGGATCGGAAAAGCAGTTTAAGAAAAATTATGATTCTATTAAAGAAATAAGTTCAACCGTTATTTCAACATCTGAAAGAAACATAACGGTCAATCTGAACGGAGGATAAAATGCCGCGCATCACCGAAGCAGACCTGAAAAAACAAATTAAAAACAAAAGCTTTTCGCCTGTGTACCTCATCTACGGTTCGGAGCAGATGTTTGTCAAAAGTTATACAAAAAAGCTTTGTGAGGCTGTTGCAGGCAAAAATCCGTCCGATTTCAATTATCATACATTCAGCGGTGACATTGATTTTCAGGAACTTGCCGCATCCCTGCAAATAATGCCGTTTATGGCGGAACGCAATTGTGTTGTTGTGACCGACATTTACTTTGATAATATGGTGAAGGATCGGCTTGATACTCTTAAAGAGCTTACAAGCAGAGCATGGGACGGTACGGTTCTCATAATTTCAATGCCGACTTATGTTCCGTCAAAGAATAAAACTTCTTTTACAGCTCTTATAAAGCGTGTTGAAAAAATCGGCAGCGTCTGCTGTTTTGAAAAAATCAATTCACAAATTATCGAAAAGTATGTTGCAAAGTGGGCAAACGAAAACGGCAAGCTGATTTCACACCTCAATGCATCAAAGATTATTTCAAATGTCGGCGATGACCTCAATCTTCTGAAAAACGAGGTCAACAAAATTGCCGCATATGCAAAGGGTGAAGAAATTACCGACCGTGATATCGACCTATTGTCAACCGTAAACCTTGAAGCAAGAACATATGATATGGCTGACGATGTTATTAACGGCAGAGGTGACAGAGCGTTCAGAAAGCTTGACACACTTTTTTGTCAGCGGGAAGAACCGATTAACATTCTCTATGCACTTTCATCCGCCTATGTCGATGCATATCGTATGCGTGTTGCAGATGAATGCTCAGTCAGTAAAGAAACCGTGGCGAAAGATTTTGCCTACAAAAACCGTGCGTTTGTGTTAAACAGGGCGAGAACCTCCGTTTCAAGGACTTCAACCGAGGCACTTCGTAAAAGCCTTGATGTGCTTGTTGAAACAGACGAAAAGCTGAAATCAGTTTCCGTTAATCAAAGATTTTTAATTGAACAGCTTATTTCCCGTTTGCTTTTGATTGCAAAGGAGGGCAGAATCTAATGCTCAAAATCCGTGAGGCTGTCATAGTTGAGGGCAGATATGACAAGATAAAGCTTTCATCAATTGTAGATGCTCCGATAATCGAAACCAACGGTTTCCGTGTTTTTTCCGACAAAGAAAAGCAGTCGCTTATCCGCAAAATTGCCGAAACAAGGGGAATACTTATAATGACCGACAGCGACGGTGCAGGCTTTGTAATAAGGAATTTTCTTAAAGGCTCGGTCGATAATTCAAAAATTAAAAATTGCTATATTCCGCAAATCAAAGGCAAGGAAAAACGCAAGGCAAAAGGCGGTAAAGAGGGGCTTTTGGGCGTTGAAGGCGTCAGCGATGAGGTTATAATAAATGCAATCCGTAAAAGCGGTGCCGAGATAATCGGCGAAGAAAATAATATTCCCGAAAGGAAAATTACTAAAGCCGATCTATTTGTCCTCGGACTTACGGGAACTGAAAATTCAGAAATAAACCGCAAGAAGATTCTTAAAAAACTCGGTCTGCCGTCATATCTTTCAACAAACGCATTTTTGACCGCAATCAACTGTCTTTATTCTTTTGAAGAACTAAAAGAAATGCTCTGACAAAATAAAAAATTCATAGGTTAAATAAATCACCTGTTTCGGCAAAAACTAAAACAGGTGATTTCTTATGAAAAAAAGTTTACGGTTGCGTAACGATTGCATTCTCTTTTCAATAGGCGGAGCAGGCTACGCTCTGCTTGAAATTTTGTGGCGGAGAAAAACTCACTGGTCAATGGCGGTCACGGGCGGAACTGCATTTGTGTCGCTTTTCAGATTTTACAAGCGATTTTCAAAAATGAATATGCTGCAAAAATGCATATCGGGGAGTGCGATAATTACCGCACTTGAATACTGCTGCGGCTGTGTTGTCAATTTGAAATTCAGGCTTAATGTCTGGGATTATTCAAACTGCCGACTTAATTTAAAAGGGCAGATTTGTCCGTTTTACAGCACCCTGTGGGCATTTCTTTGTATCCCCGTCAGCGCATTATGCACTTCTCTCTGCAAAAAAATACAGTAAAAAAACAGGAGCGGTAAGTAAAAATACTGCTCCTGTTATGTTTTATTTATTCAGACTTTTTGTTCTCGCTTTTTTCATCGGATTCGTTTTCTTCGGAAGTGTCGTTTTTCTTGACAACAACCCGTAAAATACGCTGATCCTTAACCTCCATAACGGTAAACTTAAAGCCGTCGGCCTCAATGTTGTCACGCTTGTGGGGGATTGTTCCTGCGTGTTCAAGAATATATCCGCCGACCGTTACGCTGTCACATTCAAGACTGTCCTCGTCCATATCAAACAGACCGAGCATATCTTCAAGCTCCATATCACCGTTTACAAGGAACTCGCCCTTGCCGATTTTGTAGTAGTTATGCTCAATTTCCTCGTCCTCGTCCCATATTTCACCGACAATTTCCTCAAGCAAATCTTCCATTGTAACAATACCGAGTGTTCCGCCATATTCATCCGTAACGACCGCAAGATGAATTTTTGTGCGTTTGAATGCATTCAAAATTTTTGAAAGCTGTTGCGTTTTGAACACAAAGTAAGGCGGCTGCATAAGTTCCTTAACATCGGGCGCTTTACCGTCTGCAAGTCGTTCAAGATAATCTCTTGTATGGAGAATGCCGACAACATGGTCAACCGTGCCTTCGTACACGGGAATTCTTGAATAGCGGTTTTCAATGATGATATTCTTGATTTTTTCAGGCGAGTCATCAACGCTGATAAATGTGATGTCAACCCTCGGAGTGAGAATTTCCTCGGCAGTAGTTTCGTCAAAGTCAAGTGCGGAGCGAACCATCTCGCTTTCGCTCTCTTCAAGAACGCCTTCTTCCTCAATGCTCTCAACAATGTATTTAAGCTCATTTTCAGTAACTGACGGAGCGTCACCGCTGCTGCCTGCAATCTTTAGGGCAATCATTTTGAATCGTGTGAAAATCCACACAAGCGGTGTAAGAAGTGTCATAAGTCCTCTGAGCAATCCGGCTGTTTTGAGTGAAAAGGCATCGCAATGTTCCTTTGCAAGACATTTCGGCACAATCTCACCGAATGTCAGAACAAGAAAAGTTGTTGCACCTGTTGCAATTGCCGAGCCTGCGTCACCGAAAAGATTCATACACAGCACAGTCGCAATTGAAGAACAGCTCAGGTTTACAACATTGTTGCAGATGAGAATTGTTGTAAGGGCATTGTCGAAATGCTCGATTATGTAGAGCGCTGTTGCCGCTTTTTTGTTGCCGTCATCCTTGTAACGCTGAACACGCACCTTGTTTACAAACGAAAATGCAGTTTCAATCGCCGAAAAGAACGCCGAAAGCAAAATAAGAACTAAAATGACAACACCCATAATTATGTCAGATGTCAACTGAATATCACTCCATAACAACTTCCGACAGGTTCTGTCGGAATAATATTTCTTTAATACTACTATAATTCTTTTAAATAATTATTACTTATTAGAAATAAAGAAATAAAATTATTGAAATAATTTTGCTGTAATGGTATAATAAGCACTAAAGGCTTTTTACAATTGAACAGTGTGGCTTGTGCGTCTTATTTTTTGTATGCATACATTTTGCGTGCAATTTCGGTGAAACTATTCTCGGAGGTGCATACAATGCCACAAAAATCAAAATCTTCAAAAGTCTCATCAAAAAAAGGGAACTATGTTAAAAATCCTGCGCCGGATGACGATCCGCAAAAGCTTGCAAACGACAGCCCCATAAGTGAAGAACAAACAGACCGAATCGGCGAAACAGGTTCTGTTCTCACAACTCATAAGGACTGTGTGCTGCATTGCCTGACGATTATCGGTCAGATTGAAGGTCATTACATTCTTTCACAACAAAACAAAACCACAAAATACGAGCATGTCATCCCTCTGCTTGTTTCGGTTGAGGAGGACGAAAGAATTGACGGACTGCTTGTGCTGATTAACACAGTCGGCGGAGATGTTGAGGCAGGTCTTGCAATTGCCGAGGTGATTTCGGGAATGAAAAAGCCGACCGTTTCCATCGTACTCGGCGGAGGTCATTCAATAGGAATTCCGCTTGCTGTTGCGGCAAAGAAAAGCTTTATCGCAAAGAGTGCGTCAATGACGGTTCATCCCGTAAGAACAACAGGCCTCACACTCGGAGTCCCGCAGACCTTTGAATATTTTCAGCGTATGCAGGACAGAATAACAACCTTTGTTGCCGAAAATTCCAATATTACAAAAGACCGTTATAATCAGCTTGTGCTTAACACGGGTGAGCTTGTAATGGATATCGGAACTATTCTTGAGGGAGAAGAGGCTGTTGAAGAAGGCTTGATTGACGAGGTCGGAACAGTTTCAGACGCAATTGACGCTCTTTATGATTTGATTAAAGAAAGCAAAGAGAGCAAGCCAAAGTCTGCAAAATCACGCTCAAAAAAGCAGGAAAAATAATTTCGGGCGTTTTGCCCGAATACATATATATTGTGACGCTTATGATTTGTATGAAATCTGAAATTGTGCCAACCCATACGGCTTTTCAGCGTACAAATAACAAAGAAGATTCGTAAAACTTATTTTTTGGAGGGAATACATAACCATGTCAATTTTAGATGCTATTATTCAGGGTATTGTTCAGGGACTTACCGAATTTTTGCCCGTATCAAGCAGCGGCCACCTCGCAATCACACAGCACATTCTCGGTGCAGGCACAGGCGAAAGCAATCTTTTCTTTAATGTAATGCTCCATGTCGGCACACTTGTTGCCGTTGTTGCATTCTACCACAAACTTGTGTGGGATCTTATCAAAGAATTTTTCCTTATGCTCAAGGATATTTTCACAGGCAAGTTCAAATGGAGCAAAATGAATTACAACCGTAATCTCGTTGTAATGCTCATCATCGGTCTTATACCGCTGTTCTTGCTTTTTCTGCCGATTCCCGGAACAGATATGAAACTCAAGGACCTTGCAGACCGGCTTTCCGCAAGTCCTGTTCTCATAGTAACTGCCTGTTCGCTCATTCTCACAAGCGTACTTTTAACAATCGGTATTATCCGTAACCGCAAGAGTGTTGCCTCAACTCACAAACATCTTGCAGCAAAGAGCAATGCAAAGGCAACAAGAGATAATTTTAATGTTGTTGACGCAATCCTTGTCGGTGTAACACAGGTTTGTGCCGCACTCCTTCCGGGACTTTCCCGTTCAGGCTCAACACTTTCGGTCGGTGAGATGAGAGGAATCTCAAAGCAGAAGGCACTTGACTACACATTCGTACTCGGTATCCCGTCAATCCTTGCGGCGGCACTTCTTGAGGGTGTAGATGCAATCAAGTCACCCGAAGGTTTAAGCAATATTGAATTTCTTCCGCTGATTATCGGAATGGCAGTTTCCGCAGTTGTAGGCTATCTTGCAATCGTAATTTTCAAGTGGTTCCTGAAATCCGACAAAATGGAAATTTTCGTAATCTACACAGCAATTGTCGGTGTTGCATTTATTGTAATTTCAATCATCGAAATGAACACGGGCGTAAACCTTTTCACAGGTGCGCCGATTGCATAAATTTTAAATGGAGTGATTTTATTGGCAGCTAACAAAAATAAAGCTGACAAAACTAAAAATACTGCGTCGGGTAGAAAAAAGACTTCTTCAAAAACCTCATCAAAAGGTGCAAAAACTGCAAGCAGAACCAAAGCATCCGCTGTTCCGAAAAGGAGCAGCGGACTTTCGCCGCGTGTAAGGGCAATCCTCTATGCCGCCGTTGCGGCTGTTTTTGTCTGCATAATTTTCATAAAAGGTTCAAATGTCTGGACAATGTTACGCAGTTTCTTTTTCGGAGTTCTCGGATTCGGAATTTTTCTTGTTCCCGTAACGCTTTTTTATTTGTGTGTTATGACTGAAAAGGAGAAACAGGTTGCACGCTATAAGCTGAAGCTTTTCCTTTGTGTCGTCATAATTCTGTTTATCGGGGCGTTGATTTACGCAGGCAGCGGTGCAAAATATTCTGATATGAACTTTTTTGCTTGTCTTGGCAATCTGTTCAAGGATGCCTCCGATACCTCAAGGTATATGACTTTCGATTGCGGAATAATCGGCGGACTGCTCGGCTATCCGCTTGTTGTCCTGTTCGGCAGTACAGCCGCACTTTTTACAAGCTTTGTTGTAACAGCCGCACTTATCCTTATTGTTGCGAACATTTCTATTAAAGATATGACAGCGGCGGCGTCAAGGACAGCCGTACATATCCGTGAAGCAGGTGAGGAAAGGGCAAGAGTTCGCAGAGAACGCAGAGAAGAAAACCGTGAGAGAAAGCTTGCCGAAAGAGGCGATATCGACATTGCGCTTGAAGGCGAAAACAGAAAGTCCTCGGGAAGTTTTATTGACATTCCGCTTGATGACAAAAAGACAAAGGTCAAGAAAGCAAAGTTGTCAGTAAACGGAATTGACACGGATATTGCCGATTCAAAGGAAGAAAATGCCGCAGACAAGGATCTGTCACAGGATCTCATCAACATAATCAATCGTGCAAGCAAGCCTATGGGCAAAAGTGCCGACAATACAGTTTCTGCAATTGCAGAGGATATCTCAAACGAAAAGTCAACTTCTAAGGCTGAACAGACAGGGGTCAAGCCTGATGCCGAAACTGAGAACATCGTCAAAAAAGCACTTCTCAAAAGCAAAAAAGACAACAGCGAGGAGGCTGGCGACGAAATTGCGGAACAGCTTGACAGAGCTGTTCGTTCCGATAATTCTCAAAAGGAAGAAAAAAAGTATCAGTTCCCACCGATTCAGTTGCTCAAACCAAAGCTAAATTCCGATGACAGCGATGCAATGGAAGAAATGCAGAATAATGCAAAAAAGCTTATTGATACCCTCACAAGCTTTGGTGTAAAGGCAAGCATTGTAAACATCTGCCGAGGTCCGTCTGTAACACGCTATGAGTTACAGCCTGCCCCCGGTGTTAAAATCAGCAAAATTACAAATCTCTCCGATGATATCGCACTCAGCCTTGCCGCAAACGGTGTTCGTATTGAAGCGCCTATTCCGGGTAAGGCGGCAGTCGGAATTGAAGTTCCGAACAAGGTTGTAAGCATGGTAACAATGCGTGAATTGATTGATTCGGACAAGTTCAGAAACAGCAAGAGTAAGCTCACAACCGTTCTCGGCAGAGATATCTCCGGTGAAATTGTTGTTACAGACCTTGCCAAAATGCCGCACTTGCTCATTGCAGGTACAACAGGTTCAGGTAAATCCGTGTGCGTAAACTCAATTCTTATGAGTATTCTCTACAAGGCAACTCCCGATGAAGTAAAGCTTTTGCTTATCGATCCGAAAATGGTTGAATTTTCAAAATACAAGGGTATTCCGCATTTGCTCATTCCCGTAGTATCCGATGCAAAAAAAGCGGCGGGTGCGCTTGCATGGGCAGTAAACGAAATGCTCCAGAGATATAAAATTTTCTCCGAATACGATTGTAAGGATATTGATTCATATAATTCTCTTATCGAAAAAAACATGAATTATATGGAGAAAAATCCACCTGTTGTTAATGAAGAGGGAGAAGAGGTTCAGCCTGTTCTTGAAGTGAACGGACTTCCCGTTGCCAAAGAAAAAATGAGCCGTGTCGTAATTGCTATTGACGAGCTTGCCGATTTGATGATGGCGGCTCCGAGCGAGGTTGAGGACTCAATCTGCCGACTTGCTCAGATGGCTCGTGCCGCAGGTATGCACCTTATCCTTGCAACCCAAAGACCTACCGTTAATGTAATCACAGGTCTTATCAAGGCGAATGTACCGAGCCGTATTTCACTCAAGGTAAGTTCAAACACAGACTCCCGTACAATTCTTGATACAGGCGGCGGTGAAAAGCTCATCGGCCGAGGCGATATGCTGTTTTCGCCTGTAGGCGCTCCGAAGCCTATTCGTGTTCAGGGCTGCTACGCTTCCGATGAAGAAATCGAGGGTGTAACCCACTACATAAAGAAAGCATATTCGGCTCAGTATAATTCTGAAATCGAAGAAAAAATTAAAAGAATTGCTGCAGAAGAAATTGCTCAGGGCAAAAAATCGGGTGATTCAGATTCATCATCTGACGAAGGTCTTGATATTGACAGCAAAATGGAAGAGGCAATCAAGTGCGTAATTGAAGCAGGACAGGCATCAACCTCACTCTTGCAGAGAAGACTCAAGGTCGGCTACGCAAGAGCAGGCAGAATGATTGACGATATGGAACAGATGGGAGTTGTAGGCCCTCATCAGGGTTCAAAACCGAGAGATGTTCTCATGACCTACAACGAATGGCTCGAACGCAGAAATGCACTTGAAAACAGAGCCGATTAAAAATAAAGGAGGGTTCAATATGGCTTTTTTACCGATGAACGCAAAAGAAATGCGTGATCGAGGCTGGAACGAAGTCGATTTTATATATGTTTGCGGTGACAGCTATGTTGACCATCCGTCATTCGGTGCGGCAATAATCACGAGAGTTCTTGAGGATTGCGGTTACAAAACAGCATTCCTTGCACAACCTAATTGGAAAAACGATGATGATTTTACACAGTTCGGAAAACCAAGGCTCGGTTTTATGGTGTCGGCAGGCAACATTGACAGTATGGTTGCCCACTACACGGTTGCAAAGCGTAAAAGACATGATGATGCCTATACGGCAGGCGGTAAAAACGGCAGGCGTCCCGACAGAGCAGTCACCGTTTACTGCAACATAATCAGAAAGCTATATCCCGATTCTCCCATTATAATCGGAGGTCTTGAGGCATCACTCAGAAGATTTGCTCATTATGATTATTGGAAAAACGAGGTAATGCCCTCAATTATTTTCGACAGCAAGGCAGATTTGCTTGTGTACGGAATGGGCGAGCTGCAGACAATTGAAATTGCAAAAAGACTTTCCGAGGGCTATCCTGTTGAATCGCTTTACGACATCAGAGGTGTTTGCTATAAAATTCGTACAGACGATTATGTGCCAAAGTCGGTTGTCGAACTTCCAAGCTACGAGCGTGTAAAAGAGGACAAGCGTGACTATGCAATTGCATCACGCAGAGAGCTTGAGGAGGCTGATGCAGTAAGGGGCAAAACCCTCATTCAAAGGCACGGAAAGTATATTCTTGTGCAGAATCCTCCGATGCAGCCCCTTGACACCAAACAGCTTGATTATGTCTATTCTCTGCCGTATGAGCGTTGGTATCCAAAGTGCTACGAAAGTCTCGGCGGCGTGCCCGGTATTAACGAGGTACTGTTTTCAATCACACACAACCGTGGTTGTTTCGGTGCTTGTAATTTCTGCTCACTTGCTTTTCATCAGGGCAGAGCGGACCGTCAGAAGTGAAAAGAGTATTATTG
>OCLZ01000421.1_pt1 | contig 11240 bp, 6 predicted proteins | sample 1496091 | NCBI WGS metagenome assembly OCLZ01 (sample SAMN01760948, study PRJEB22395) | human gut metagenome | reverse complement strand
CCCGCGAAAGGGTCCATCAAGCCGATCGTGCAATCGTCCGTAACGGATGGGATGAATTCGATATCCTGCCGGTCTACCGGTCGCTGCTGATGAACCGTAGTGAGGAGGCTGAAAAGAAACTGGCACTGCCGCAAGCCGCGCTGAAAGCCGCATGGGCGTTCCGGCAGGGCAGCACCAGCATGATCCGCCTGTATCCGGGCGCACTCGACATGATCGAAGCATTGCAGGAGGCCGGCGTCGTCGTGGCGCTGCTAAGCAACGCACAAGCCTGCTATACTCGCCCCGAACTGGAAATGACCGGCTTGGCGAACGTACTGGACGACGTGATTATCTCCAGCGAAGAGAAAATCCGCAAGCCTGCCCGCGACTTGTACATGCTGGCTCTCGACCGCGAGTTCGTAATCGCAAAAAACGCGCTCATGGTGGGCAACGATGAAGCAAACGATATTATCGGAGCCAATTCCGCCGGTCTCGACGCAGCATACTTCCGTACGGAAATTTCGCCGATGAGCGACCCGCCCAAGTCGGAGCATGCGGTATGTTCGTTTACCGGTGCCGACTACGACGGTCTGCTGAAATTCGTGCTGAACGCGTGAAACGCGTGTAGGTTGCGTCTTGGGCGTACTGGGCGTCTTGGGCGCACGAAAGGCCGTATGCGGAACTGAGGAGGACATATGGAAAGCTATGCCGAGCAGGGTGCTGGAGCTGATTCGATTGAACAGATCGGATTCGGCGGCGCTCGCCGTACCAAGAAGAAGCACCGCGGACTGACGGTGTTCCAGCTCAAGGTCATCGGCGCTGTGGCGTTGGCTCTGTCAGCTGGTAGCACCACCATTGTGCCGCTGTTTTTCGGTTCCGACGTCAATAATATGACGTCGCTCACGGCGATGGTCTTAAGCGAGGTCGTATCTTGGTTTGCTATTCCGATTTACGCGTGGCTGCTGGTGCAGGGTTTCCGTGAAACACATAGTCGCGTCGCGTACGGCCTGCAGCTGTTCATCCTCGCCGTGGTGTGTGAGGTGCCGTACGACCTCTGCACGTCGCATAAGGCTTTCGATTTTGGCTCGCAGAACCCTGTTTTCGGTCTGTTCATCGCGTTCGTTGTGCTTGCCGTGTTGGATTGGGTGGCGGCGCGCTACCAGAAGTCAATGAAGATTGTGCTGTCGGTCGGTCTGGTGTTGATCGGACTGTTGTGGGATCTGCTGCTGCGCGTCGGCCTGCGCCAGCATATGATGAGCGTCGGCTCGGTGACGCTTGGTTTCGTGCTGATTTTCACGTTGATGCGCCAGCATGAGAATTCGATGATGTTCACTGCCGGCCTGTTTGGCGCGGTGATGATGATTATGCCTGGCATTGGCGTTGCATTCGTGCATTATTACAACGGCGAGTTGGGTTATAAGCGGCAGTGGACGAAGTGGGCTTTTTACGCGGCTTATCCAGTTATTTTGATATTTTGTGCTATTGGTGCAACATTAGCGTGATTTTTGACAACGTTCGCAGTATAATAGTAGCAATATGGGAGAGCATTGCCGCTCGGGCAAGTGTTTCCAAGGCTGGGAACGTTTGTGATTATGATGCAGAAACCGCAAAGGGGTTGAGAGATGGATAGAGCAGGCATTCGCGAGGTGGCCAAGGCCGCGGGTGTGTCGATTTCCACGGTATCGCGCGCGTTCACGCGGCCGGAACTGGTGTCCGAACGTACGCGCCGCAAGGTGCTGGAAACGGCGGACAAGCTTGATTTCAACATCTCACGTTCCGCGACATCGTTGAAATCGGGTCAATCGTACCGTGTGGCGATGCTGATGAATGAAGAGATCACTAGCTGGTTCAATACGGAAGTGTTCGCTGGAATCGAATCCGTCATGCATAATGCCGGGTATGACGTATCGCTGTTCCAGCACGTCGACACCGCCGAAAACCGCCGCGACTTCTTCACGAATCTGCCGGTCCGCCGCAACGTGGACGCCGTATTCGTGACGTCGTTCGGCGTGGATCCGAAGGAAATCCAGCAGCTCAAGCGCATCCACGTGCCGATCATCGGCATCAATACGCCGACGCAAAACGGCTTCGACGCCACCATCTCCATCGACGATGAGGACGGCATGTTCACCGCCGCCCAGCATCTGATCAATCTGGGGCACAAGAATATCGTGTACGTGTGCTCCGATGTGGTCGATTCCATTAATTCCTCCATCGATGCGCGAGGACAGGGCTTCATCCGCGCCTGCAAGACGATGGAGGCCTCCCATGACTTCAAGTGGCGCGTCGTCTCTGTGCCGCGTGGCAAGACCTTCGCCGACTCGGCGTTGACCGCGCTGCTTGCGTTGGACGAGTTCCCGGACGCGATCTGCTGCCAGATGGATATGATGGCGATTCCGCTGGTGTTGCGTTTGGAACGTTACGGCCACCACACGCCGAGTGACTATTCGATTATCGGCTTCGACGATTCGCCGTACGCCGACACTGTGAACCTGACCACCATGCGCCAGGATCCGTATGCGATGGGTCGCGCGGCCGCACAAAAGGCCATGAAGCTTATCGAAGGCAAGCCGCTTGAGAACGCGCATGAGATTGTGCGCGCCCAGCTCGTACTACGCGGCACCGATTCCGTGTACGGCACTGGCCGCTGAGAGCCGAGTCTCATTACCCTTCCGCAGCCCGTCAATGCCGACGGGCTGATTGTGATGGCCTGGGGTGGATTGATAAGGGATACCCCCACTGTAGTCACGGTGTGTGGCATACGTTTTCAGAAAAAAAATGAAACAATTTGCAGTGATGTGTTTCATGACACGCCAATCGGGGGCTGATGAATGATGAATTTCATTCAATGATCAGCATGTGTTTTTTGATTTTGCAATCGTTGACAAACCGTTGAATATCAGGCTTTAAAGCGTTGTCCCCGTGAGAGGGGACGAAAAAACGTATCGAGGGAGGGGGTGTGGGTTCTTTCTGTTTCATTTTGTTTTCATAACTGCAAAGGTTATCATAGTAAACCGTAGGTCAGAGAAAAAGGGAAAACAGAGGTTTCCGGCTGTGTTGCCGGAGATGGGAACAGCGCAGAAGCTATACGTAAAACAGAAGTGATAACGGCATTATGCAAAGGATATCAACCCTCGAGTTGAGGGACTCAGAAGGGTGAACACTTTGCGGATAGGGGACAAGATGAGGCAATGGCGTAATGGTGTCGGCAACGCACCACGACACTATGCAGGAACGCGATCGGCAACCGGTCGCGTGCTTTCGCGTACCCGCTCCCTGACCGCCGCCGCCATAGCGGTAGCCATGATGGCCACCGTAGCAGTAACTTCCCTCCTCCCCACCTACAATGCCAAAGCTGATGAAAGTCACAATGACGGCGCAATCTGCACGCCTACCAGCATTTCCCTTGGCACCGATACCGGTAGCGGAACTGTGGATTCCGGAATCGCCACATATGTTGGCGGTGATATGTATGTAGGCCAGAAAGCCTCATCCGGCAATATGAATAACGTCAATGGGCCGTCTGGTTCATACGCTGCCGAAGCCGAGGGCTTGACCGCGGTGAACGGCAAGCTGCTTATGCATCCGCTTAAGGGGCTATGGACTTCGTATTACACGGATAAAGATGGCGTGAAGAATGGTTATATAAAAGACCACAAGGGCTTCCGTTTTGGCATTGTGGGCTTTGGTGGTCAGTATCGTCCGGCAACAGGTTCCTCCACGCTTGAGGTGAGGGGTAATAGCTCCGATAGCGACATCAGTTGGGTCGGCGGTGCGCAGGCTTGGGGTAATGCCGGATGGGTCGGCCAGACCAAGACTTCGGAGCCGAATTACACGGCTAACATTGCTGGCGCTTCAACCAACGTGTACGGCGGTTCGTCCAACGACATTCTCGGTGCGTCTTACGGCTCGCAGAATACCGATAAGAACAAGTACGACAATCGCAACTCCGTTTACGTGCCGAGCGATACAAGCGGTACTGTCAACTGGAATCAGAATGATGATCAGATAGGTTCCACCGGTCAGACATTCACCGAGTTCGGCTCCTATATCAAGACGCTGTCGGGGAATCTGAGCGGCCTCAGCAAGCAGCAGTCAAGCAGCGTCTACGTGGCTGATGCGACAATCTCGTCAGATAACGAAAATCAAAACGGCCTTGTTCGCACGAAGTTCGATGGAAGCTATACCTTCACCATCAACAACGTGCATGAGAAGATCATCAAGTTTGTAGGCAATGGCACGTCCTCCATGCAGGTGTTCAATCTGCCGGCAAGCATGCTTAACGAGTCCTCGTCGTATACCGGCGTGAGCTTTAGCTTCTCGAATATTCCGGACACTTCTTCCGTGGTCATTAATGTGACCGGTGAGAATGTGGACTTCCACAATGGTTGGCGGTTCTGGTGGACCGATATGAATAATCAGACCGTGGAGTTGGGCGGTCTCTATATGGACCCTGCCTACGCCAAGCGTGCTCAGCAGATCATGTGGAACTTCGCGGATGCGAGCAACGTGGTCATCCGAGGTGGTCAGGGTTCGGGTACTACGACTCGTAGTGCCAAGAATTCTGCAGCTGAGAAGAATGATGACGTATGGGATGGCTTGTTCCCCATGAAAACCAACGATGACCCGGCTGCGGGCATGCTCGGTAGCATTCTCGTACCGAACGGCAGCTTTGAATCGCATGTGAGTACCAACGGCCGCGTATGGGTCGGTGGATCGTTCGCCATGTACAACCCTGATGCGGTGGGCAACACCAATAACGGTACGTTCTACCCGTTCATAAACTATGAACGAAGCCATTCCGCTTCGGCTCTGGATATGGATCAGGAACGCCACAACCTTCCGTGGAACGGCTCGTATTCTACTTCTTGTGCGGCAATCGCATGGGACAAGGTAGACGAATCTGGTAACGCTTTGGGCGGAACCAGCTGGACCGTATACGGCAAGAAGGACGATGCGGTAAACGGTACGAACGCTCTCGCCACTATCACCGATGACGGTTGGAACAATGATGCTGATGCGGAAGGTTCGTTCCAGCTGGGCAACCTCGCCAAGAACGGCACTTACTTCCTTAAGGAATCCGGCACAGTCGAAGGTTACGCGCAAAATACCAATATTTACCAGATCAACACTAGTGACACTACCGAAGCCGCAAAAAACATTGTTCATGTCTTTAACAGTAACGACATTGAAATCACCGGAGAAGCGGATGAACTGCTGGCTGGCGGCAAGATCATCAATAAGAAGACCGGTTCCTCGATCGAATGGCAGAAGGTTGACGGCACCGACCAGAGCACGCTGCTGGCCGGTTCGACGTGGACGCTCTCCAAAATGAATGGCAATACTGCTGAGCAGTCTTGGAACATTACTGACGACCAGTCCGGTACAGAGGTCAAAAGCATTACGATTAAGGATGCAAACGGTAAAGCTGTCACATCTGGTACGACTATTACGTTTGAGAGCAACAATTCGCAGAAGTTTACCGCAACTGCGTACGACCAGCAAAACCAGGTGATCACTGGTGCCAAGCTGACTTGGTCTTCCAACAACGCCACTGTCGCGTCGGTTGACCAGAACGGTACCGTCACTCCGACCGGTAACGGCGATGCCACTATTACCGTGAAGTCGGCTGATGATAATGCCACCGCATCGTTCACCGTCAAGGTTTCCGGCGTAGAGACTTCCGTCTCGATTAGCGGCTACAGCGGTGGAGAGGAAATCAGTCTTGAGAAGGGCGAGACCCTTAACCTGACTGCTTCTGTGGCTCCTGAAGGCAACACTGTTACATGGTCCACTTCCAATAATGCGGATAACGTCTCGCTGAGCGCCACCACTGGCGAAAGCGTCACGTTGACCGCGAACAAGATGACCTCAAGCCCCGTTATCATCACTGCCACGGAGACTCGTACGGGCAAGACCGTCACCCTGAAGGTGACCGTGACCGCCAAGCAGTACCTCACGCTCTACTTCCAAGCACAGAACGACTGGCCCGCGAATAATGTCAAGGTGCATTACCAGACCACGAACGACACTGTTTGGACGGACATCAGCATGACGCGAATGGATGGCCCTTGCAATGGTTATGCATATGCGAATATTCCGTTGACCGGCAACAATGCGATTGACTCGACTAGCCAGTTCGGATTCAAATACATCAGCGGCGATACCAGCAAGTGGTATGGGGCTAGGGGGTCGTCTGACGACATTCCAAAGGAAGGCGACAACTTCAAGTTCACCAACGGTAGTGAGCTTCCCGATGTTGTGGTGATTTCCGCCGGACCGTCGTATTCGATCACAGCTCCTTCGGGTTGCGCCGTCACCTCCACCGCAGCATACAGCAGCCGTCGTGTTGCCGCCCGCAGTAACGAGCATCGCGCGGTCGCCTCCGTGCTGCGAACTCAGGGCAGCGTGATGAACGTGGCTAACGAGACCACGGGCACCAAGGTGGATGAGGACACGGCTGCTGGCAAGTTCAAGGTTTCCGACCTTGCGGGTGGCACGTACCAGCTGAAGGAGAAGACCGCCCCGAACGGTTACGAAGTGTCCGATACGGTGTACACGATCACCATCCAGAATGGAACCGCTACTTGGAGCCCGGCGTTTGGCGCAGATAACACTGGCAACAAGATTGCAAACACTCGTAAGACTGGTAGCGTGACGTGGAACAAGGTGTCTTCGGATACCAACAATTCTGATCCGCTTTCCGGTTCCGAGTGGACCCTCAAGCAGACGAAGACTTTCTCTTGGGATAATGGCGTGGCCAAGTACACCGATGTCACTCCGGCCACCACGCTTGGCACGGTCACCGACTGCGTAGATGGGCAGAACGGCGTTGCTAAATGCTCTGCCCAGACCGGTGAATATGTTGATTTGGATGGTGCCTCCGGCAAATTCAAGATCAGCGGCTTGGTCTGGGGTGAGTACCAGCTCATCGAGTCCAAGGCTCCTGACGGATACGATCTCGACGCCACTCCGCACAAGTTCCGCATCGGCCCGCTGGAAGGCGACAACATCGCTGGCGATTGGTACGCGAACACCTACTTCAATACCGCAGATACAAGCGCTTACAACGAGCAGACCACGTTCACTGTCAATGGTGGCAACATCAAGAACAAGCCGGGAGTGATTCTGCCGGGGACTGGTGGAGCTGGCGATTATTGGATTTACGCGGCGGCTTTGGTGGCTGCGTTGATAGGTGTTGTTGCGGCTGGAATGGCCCTCAAGGTCAGGAGGCGGCAATGATGAACTCGTCTAGGGGAAAGGGGGCTGGACCGTAGCGTAGCGACCCAATGCCCACTAGGCAATAACTGAACACACATAACTGAAGATTCAAGATTTCAAACAAGAAAGAAAGGGAGAACAATGAATAAGGTTCTCAAAGGCCTCGTCGCTGTGGCAGCCACCGCGGCGATGGCCGTCGCCGGTTTCGCCGGCGCCTCCACCGCCATGGCAGATACTGCAACTGGTAGCATCAAAGTTGCTGAAGGCGACTCTCACACTTACACTGTCTATCAGGTTTTCACCGGTACTTATGGCTCTGATGGTTCACTCGGTGACGTTAAGCCTGGTACTGATTTCAATGCCGATAATGGTGCGGGTGATAATGGAACTAATCTGACGGCTGCCGCAGCTGCCGAAGCGCTGGCCAAGATTGAAAGCACGAAGTCTGATCAGGAGAAGCTTACTGAGATTCTTAAGTTTGCCAACCTGTCTACTCCGTACAACCAGACTGATCTCACCGCAAATACTCCGTTGAATAATGTTCCTGCTGGCTACTATCTGGCCAAGGACAAAGACGGTAGCGTGACTGGGAATGACGCTCAGACGCTGTATATTGTCAAAGTTGTCGGTAACAGCGAAGTTACTATCACTCGTAAGGCTGACAAGCCGACCCTCGTGAAGAAGGTTAAGGACAAGAACGATACTGATGGGACAACGACTGAGTGGCAGGATTCCGCCGATTACGATGTGACGGATAAAGTCCCGTTCCAGCTGACCGCCACCTTGCCGATGAACAAGGATGATTTCGCGGCGTACAAGACCTATAAGCTGGTCTTTACTGATAACCAGTCGGTTGGTTTGACTTATCCGGAGGCTTCTGGCTTCATTGTTAAGTATGGGGAAACCGTCGTTCCGGCGAGCCAGTACACCCTGACTCTGAACCCGACTACTACCACTGCTGATAGCACGTTCACCCTCACCATCAACGATGTCAAGTCTCTTAGGAATGCTGACGGTTCTGATATCGCGGTTGCTGCAGGTGGCAAGTTTACTGTTGAATATGAATCCACGCTGAACAATAAGGCTGTGATTGGCCATGAGGGCAACCCGAACGAGGCGAAGCTCCAGTACTCCAACAACCCGAACTACACTGGCGAGGGCGCAAACTCTCCGACTGGCGAAACTCCAAAGGACAAGGTCATCGTCTTCACCTACCAGCTGAACGTCAACAAGACCTTCGATCAGGGGACTCCGGCTGATAACGATCTGCCAAAGTTCAAGCTGTACAAGTACTTCAAGGCTGCCGATAGTTATGAATGGAGGCAGGTTGGTGAAGAAATTGAAGTAACCAAGACTGGTGACGGCGCGGACGCTAAGTACACTGCTTCTTTCCAGCGTATCGATGATGGCGATTACAAGCTCGTGGAAAGCCATACTCCGGCTGGTTATAACACTGCTGCCGACAAGACCTTCACTATCACCGCTGACCATGTTGTTTCGTCTGAAAATCCGACGCTGACTTCTCTGAAGATTGATCAGACTGACGGTGATACGACGAATGGTACCGTTCAGGCCGACGTCGTGAACAAGAAGGGCTCCAAGCTCCCGTCCACCGGCGGCATGGGCACTGTGCTGCTGTACGTGGCTGGCATCGCCGTGTTCGTGCTTGCTGGCGCGACCCTGGTGATGGCTCTGCGTCGTCGCAATGCCTGATCCTCCGGATTCCATAAGAATCTGAAGTAACCATGCGAAACCCGTGAGCCGCGTTGACGCAAGTCAGCAGCGGCTTACGGGAATCGCAATACATAATTTAAAAACTAAAAATTAAATAATAACTGAACCCACATATGCTGGGCTGGACCACCTCAATCCCTTGTACACTGCCTAATTTTCTTGAGTATCCAGCCTGGCTCCATATATTTTCCGGTTTGCCGTTGGGGGCGAATCAAACATGCTTACTTTCCAATCCACAGAAGAGGGGTCGGCAATGAAGGAACGCACGATCGCAAGCCGCGTCATCGCCGCATGCTGCGCAATCGCCGCCACATTCGCCGCGGCAGCCTGTGCATTCACTACTCGCGATGCCGTCGCGGCGCCAACAACAGACTCTGCCAGCGGCAGCATCGCCATTTCTTACCAACACAAAAGCTCGGATTCCGAAACGTCCGACGATTCTATCAACTTCGCCATTTCGGACGCCAGCTTCAACCTCTACAAAGTCGGGCAGATTCCAGCCAGCGGCGGCGCCACCTTCGAACCCGTCGCACCGTTCACCGACTCCACCGCCTACCCCGTCGACTGGTCGAAGATGACCGGCAAGGACGCGCAAGTGTGGCGAGACATGGCCAACACGCTCGCCGGACTCATCGCAGTGAACAAACCCGACGCCACGGCAACCGGCGTCACCAACACCTCCGGGCATCTGACCTTCACCGGACTGTCCGACGGCCTGTACTTGGCCGTGTCCGACAGCGTTGACGTGAAGGTCGCCAACGCCTCCGGAAAGAACCAGACATGGACGTGCTCTTCCGGCAGCATGCTCGTCGCAGTGCCCGAAGACGGCGTCTCCGGCGGGTCGCGTGTGCTGAGTATCGAACCGAAAACCGAATGTGTGGCGCAACCGCCGAAAACCGTGGAACGCACTGTGCGCAAAATCTGGAATGACCGGAACAATTCCGACGGCAAGCGCCCCGAATCCATCACCGTGAAACTCCTGCGCGACGGCGAGCCCGTGGAAAACGTGAAGCTGAACGAGTCCAACAAGTGGACGCATTCGTGGACAGCGCTCGACGCGGACCACGAATGGACCGTGGTCGAAGCGGCGGTGCCCGACGGCTACACCACCATCTCCGATGTGGAAGGCGACTCCACTGAAATCACCAACACGCACACGCCACCCACCACGCCGGACCAGCCGCACACCGGCGCCGACGTGCAGCAGGCCGCTTGGATTGCCGTGGCCATCTTGGGCGCGGGCTTGGTGCTGCTGATCGTTGCCAAGACGGCTTTGCGGAAGCGGGCGTAGCATAAATAACGTGACGGATGAATCGGACGCCAAGCCAGCTGCGCAAGTCGAATTGGATGCGCAGGTTAAACCGGGTGCGCAGGTTAAACCGGCTGCCAAGCATAAGAAATCGAATGCGCTGCTCAATGTGATGATTGCCATTTCCGCAATCGCCATGATCGGCGCGCTGGGCCTCATCGCGTATCCGACATTCAGCGACTGGTGGAACCGCATGCACCAGTCATACGCCGTAGCAGGCTACGTGGAACAAACCAAAGACATGTCCGGCGCCGAACGCAAGGCGATGCTGAAAGCGGCGCACGAATACAATGAACGACTCGCCGCGAACGGCGATCGGTGGCACATGACCGACGCGCAGAAGCGCGAATATGATGAAACGCTCGACGTGACCGGCACCGGCATCATGGGATACGTGACCATCCCGCGCATCAAAGTGAAACTGCCCGTCTACCACGGCACCAGCGACGGCGTACTGCAGATCGCCGCCGGACATTTGGCCGGCACATCGCTGCCCGTAGGCGGAGCGACCACGCACGCGGTGGTCTCCGGGCACACCGGCCTGCCGTCCGCCCGGTTGCTGACCGGCTTGGACGAGCTGCAAAAAGGCGACACGTTCGCATTCCACGTGCTCGACGAAACCTACACGTACCAAGTGGACCAGATCTCAGTGGTGCTGCCGAGCGAAATCAGCAAGCTGAGTATTGAGTCCGGGGCCGATTACGCGACGCTGATCACGTGCACGCCATACGGAGTGAACTCGCACCGACTGCTGGTGCGCGGGCACCGGATTCCGAACCCCAAAGTGCCAGACAAGACGCAATACGACGAGCCGGGCGAAATGACAGCCGTGGCGGCTGCGGTGATCGGACTGCTCGTGTTTGTGGCTGGCTGCGCTTTTGTGGGGCGCGCGCGGCTATGGCGACGCTCCTGGATTGTGCGGCACGGGTTGTGCGCCGGGGCCGGCGCGCGCCATTCGTCTGGTGTTCGGGGGTAGTGTCTAGCCTAGCGCCGCCGC
>OCLZ01000416.1_pt1 | contig 11302 bp, 8 predicted proteins | sample 1496091 | NCBI WGS metagenome assembly OCLZ01 (sample SAMN01760948, study PRJEB22395) | human gut metagenome | reverse complement strand
TTGATGTGCTCGTAGACTTCATCGCTAATGACAAAAATCTCGTGCCCGGCGATCGCCTGCCACAAAGCGGCGAAATCAGCCTGCTGCCAGACAGTTGCACTGGGGTTATGCGGAGTGTTGAGGATCACCAGTCTGGTGCGCTCGCTTAACAATGCGGCAAATTCCTGCCAGTCAACGCGAAAATGCGGTGGTTGCAGTGCCATACGCTTCACTATTCCCCCAGAAAGCGCGATGGCGGGGGAGTAACTGTCATAGCTGGGATCAAAACAAATCACTTCATCGCCATTGCGCACCAGTGCGGTAATCGCCGCGTATAACGCTTCCGTCGCCCCTGCCGTTACGGTGATATCGCTATCGGCATCTGGTTGATAGCCATACAAACGTTCCGTTTTCTGAGCAATCGCCTCGCGCAAGGCCTGCACGCCGGTCATGGGCGCGTATTGGTTTGCCCCCTGGGCAACGTGGTACGCCAGCCGCTCCTGTAAATAGCGCGGACCATCAAAATCAGGAAAGCCTTGCGACAGGTTAATCGCCTGGTGTTGCTGCGCCAGCGCGCTCATCTGGGTGAAAATAGTGGTGCCAAGTTGTGGAAGTTTGCTTTGTGGAATCAGAGGGTTATTTGTCATTTTTATTGTACCTGACGAAGTTGCGTGTTGAAGGCACTATAACACGATGCTAGTATTTGGCAATCAAGACGTTTAGATGTCTAAATAAAACAATAAGGACAACACAACATGCCTCACAATCCTATCCGCGTGGTCGTCGGCCCGGCTAACTACTTTTCACATCCAGGAAGTTTCAATCACCTGCACGATTTTTTCACTGATGAACAACTTTCTCGCGCGGTGTGGATCTACGGCAAACGCGCCATTGCTGCGGCGCAAACCAAACTTCCGCCAGCGTTTGGACTTCCAGGGGCAAAGCATATTTTGTTTCGTGGTCATTGCAGCGAAAGCGATGTACAGCAACTGGCGGCTGAGTCCGGTGACGATCGCAGCGTGGTGATTGGCGTCGGCGGCGGCGCACTGCTCGACACCGCGAAAGCCCTCGCCCGCCGTCTCGGTCTGCCATTTGTTGCCGCTCCGACGATCGCCGCCACCTGCGCAGCCTGGACACCGCTCTCCGTCTGGTATAACGATGCCGGACAGGCGCTGCATTATGAGATTTTCGACGACGCCAATTTTATGGTGCTGGTGGAACCGGAGATTATCCTCAATGCACCGCAACAATATCTGCTGGCGGGGATCGGTGACACGCTGGCGAAATGGTATGAAGCGGTGGTGCTGGCTCCGCAACCAGAAACGTTGCCGCTAACCGTGCGACTGGGGATCAATAATGCGCAGGCCATTCGCGACGTATTGTTAAACAGTAGCGAACAGGCGCTGAGCGATCAGCAAAATCAACAGTTAACGCAATCATTTTGCGATGTGGTGGATGCTATTATTGCTGGTGGTGGGATGGTCGGTGGTCTGGGCGATCGTTTTACGCGTGTGGCGGCGGCTCATGCCGTGCATAACGGTCTGACTGTCCTGCCGCAAACCGAGAAATTTCTCCACGGCACCAAAGTCGCTTATGGCATTCTGGTACAAAGCGCCTTGCTGAGTCAGGATGATGTGCTGGCGCAATTAACCGGGGCGTATCAGCGTTTTCATCTGCCGACCACGCTGGCGGAGCTGGAAGTGGATATCAATAATCATGCGGAGATCGACAAAGTGATTACCCACACCCTGCGTCCGGTGGAATCCATTCATTACCTGCCAGTCACGCTGACACCAGATACGTTGCGTGCAGCGTTCGAAAAAGTGGAATCGTTTAAAGCCTGACGTGCAAATTTAGCAGCAGCGCGCGCCGCCTTTTCCACCGTAGCGCGCGTCCTGCCGCTCACGGAAAAACTCTTCGTAGGTCATCGGCGTTTGATCGGGATGGTTAACCCGCATATGTTCGACATAGTTGTCGTAATCAGGCATACCAATCATCAGCTTCGCCGCCTGACCTAAATATTTTCCGGCTTTTGCCAGTGAATCAAACATCTTGGCCTCCGCTAACCATGTTGCTGAAAGAGTGCCGGATGCGGCGTGAACGCCTTATCCGGCCTACAAATGCTATCAACGCGCTCGGTCAGTCCCCTCGCCCCATCGGGGAGAGGGTTAGGGTGAGGAGGAACCCTCGGCACTATGCCAACATTCGCCAACATCCCCCCTCACTCTGACTTTAGTGTGCGCCTTTTGCCTGCGCCACGATCTCCTCGACATTTTCCGGCATTGGCTCATACGGCGTTTCTTTCGCCGTTGGCTTCGGATCTTTCAATGCCGCCAGTGCCGTCTTAATCGAGAACAGCGCCAGAACCACCACGACCACCATAAAGAAGATGGTTAACCCGGCATCCAGACGGTTGTTGAACACCAGTTGCGCCAGCTGTGACTCAGTATACTGCGACGGAATATTGCCGCTGTCGATCATTGCCTGGAACTTATTAGCAATGGCCAGGAAGCCGACTTTCGCATCCGGGCTAAACGCTTTCTGCCAGCCTGCGGTCAGGGTACAAATCAGCAGCCAGGCCGTTGGTACCAGCGCCACCCAGGCGTAACGTTGACGTTTCATCTTGAACAACACCACGGCACAGAGCATCAGCGCCATCCCTGCCAGCATCTGGTTGGCAATACCAAACAGCGGCCACAGAGTGTTAATGCCGCCCAGCGGATCGACCACGCCCTGATGGAGGAAGTAGCCCCACGCCAGTACGCACAGCGCTGTTGCCAGCAGGTTAGCAGGCAGTGAATCGGTCCGCTTCAGGCCCGGAGAAACCACGCCCAGCAGATCCTGCAACATAAAGCGCGCAGCACGCGTACCCGCATCTACCGCCGTCAGAATAAACAGAGCTTCAAACAGAATGGCGAAGTGATACCAGAACGCCACATCCATCATACCACCCAGCGCACCGTGCAGGATGTAAGCCATCCCCACCGCCAACGTCGGCGCACCGCCCGCACGGGAAATGATCGACTGTTCACCCACTTCGCTGGCAATCTGGTTGAGCGTATCTGGTGTAATGCTAAAGCCCCAGCTACTCACCACCTGCGCGGCAGAAGCGACCACATCCGCCGTCCCTGCCGGAGCCAGCACCGCCATTGGGCTGTTCATGGCAAAATACACGCCCGGATCGATGATACAGGCGGAAACCAGCGCCATAATCGCCACGAAGGATTCCATCAACATTCCACCGTAGCCGATAAAACAAGCCTGCCCTTCGTTCGCCAGCATCTTCGGCGTGGTGCCGGAAGAGATCAGCGCATGGAAGCCAGACACCGCGCCACAGGCGATGGTGATAAACAGGAACGGGAACAGGTTACCGGTCCATACCGGGCCAGTGCCATCGACAAATTTGGTCAGCGCAGGCATGGTCAGCGTCGGGCGCATAATCAAAATGCCTACCGCCAGACCGACGATCGTCCCGATTTTCAGGAAGGTAGAGAGGTAGTCACGCGGGGCCAGCAGCAACCACACCGGCAGCACCGCCGCCACAAAACCGTAACCCACCAGCATCCAGGTCAGCTGCACGCCGGTAAAGTCAAAGTACGGTGCCCAGGTCGGACTTTCTGCCACCCAGCCGCCAGAGATAATGGCGAAAATCAGGAATACCAGACCGATGACCGACACTTCACCAATACGCCCCGGACGCAGATAGCGCAGGTAGATCCCCATAAACAGCGCCAGCGGAATGGTGAACGCAACGGTATACGTTCCCCACGGGCTATGAGTCAGGGCTTTCACCACGATCATCGCCAGTACTGCAAGGATAATGACCATGATCATAAAGCAGGCCACCAGCGCTATCACCCCGGCGGTTGGCCCCATCTCTTCTTTGACCAGCTCACCCAGCGATCGACCGTCACGGCGCGTAGAAACAAACAGCACCATGAAATCCTGCACCGCACCGGCGAGAACCACCCCGGCGAGCAGCCAGATCATCCCTGGCAGGTAACCCATTTGCGCCGCCAGTACCGGCCCAACCAACGGACCTGCTCCGGCAATGGCCGCAAAATGGTGACCGAACAGCACTTTCTTGTCCGTCGGCACATAGTCCAGCCCGTCGTTATGGCGCACCGCTGGCGTCATACGCGTCGGGTCAACCGCCAGCACATTTTTGGCGATATACAGCCCATAAAAACGGTAAGCGATCAGATAGATACAGACCGACGCCACCACAATCCACAGCGCGTTGATCTGTTCCCCACGATTTAAAGCAATGTATCCCAGAGCAAATGCTCCCATTACAGAGAGCACTGTCCAGACGAGGTATTTCCCTGATTTGTTCATAGTTGTTATCCGTGTGCGTGTCCATAGATATGTTACATTTTGTTTCTATAACATCTTTGTACGATTTAACAACACGGTAACCATGTAAATCGGAGTTGAAACCAATATTTAACTTAACAATGTTAACTCGATCACTCCGTTAACCGAGTTTTCCTGCAATCTCATTTAATTCTGTCGGGCTCATCCCAAAACTGCCGTACCCAGCCGACAAGTGCAGCAACGCCGCCCCTGTTCATCGAAAACGACGATTTCCCAGCTCTGATTTTGCCGCCCAAGATGCAGCGGCTGGCAGACGCCGCGTACCTTGCCTTCAGACACCGGGCGATGATGGGTGGCGTTAAGTTCCGTACCCACCACACACTGCCCGTCACGGGTCATCATAAATCCGGCCATCGATCCCAGCGTTTCAGCCAGCGCCGCCGACGCGCCGCCATGCAGCAGGCCAAACGGCTGATGAGTACGGGTATCAACCGGCATTTCGGCTTCCAGCACATCATCTCCCAGACGGGTATACACAATTCCCAGATGCGCCACCATTGTGTTATCGCTGGTGGCGTTCAGTTCGTCGAGCGTTAAATGGCGTTTCCAGATCATGCTTATGCCCCCAGCGTTGAGCCGCCATCGACCACAATATCCTGTAGGGTGATATGGCTGGCGAGGTCAGAGGCGAGGAACAAAATCGTGTTGGCGATCTCTTGTGGACGGGCGATTTTCCCCAGCGGAATGCCGAGTTTAAACTGCTCGCCAAAGCCGCGAATACGCTGTTCTTCGGCGTCATCGCTCACCCACAGCGTGCGTTGCATATCGGTGTCGGTGGAGCCAGGCGAAACCACATTACAGCGCACGCCGCTAACCGCCAGTTCCAGCCCGACGCTCAACGCCAGGCTTTTCAGCGCCGCTTTCGATGCGCCATAAGCACTCATACCAATACGCGGCGTGTGTGCGGCGTCGGACGCCACAGTGACAATCGCCCCGCCCCGCTGACGGCGAAACTGGTTCATGGTTTGCTGGAACAGGTTAAACGCACCGCCGACGTTAACCGCAAAAGTCTGCTGCCAGTCCTCTTTACTGAGCTGATCGGTCGCGCCCATGCGCAAAATTCCCGCCGCATTGATCAGCACGTCCAGTCGCTCCGTTTCAGCTAACAGTCGCTGACATACCTGCGCCACCTGCCCGGCGTCGGCAACATCCATCACTTCGGTCGCAAAGGGATATTGCTCCTGAGCGAACGCTTGATCAAAACCGGTAACTTTCGCTCCCGCCTCAACAAACGCCAGCGCCGTGGCGTAGCCGATACCTTTACCTGCGCCGGTTACCCAGACATTTTTACCGCTGAAATCCATTATTTCACCTCGCGGGAGAGTAGCTTCCACCAGGCGTCGATGGTCGGGTTTTTCGCCAGCATGACAAAGTCGATATCACCATGCACTTTGCGCCAGCGCGCCGCCAGCGCCATCATGCGCACCGAATCCAGACCGTAGTCGATCAGGTTGTCGTCATCGAACGGTTCATCGGACTCGTCCAGCAACGGCAGGATAACCTCACGCAGCGCCGCTTTGCTGGCGGGGACAGGTGCTGGCAGTAATTCTTCAGTCATCACCACCCGGCCAGACCGCCCGGCCACATATTTCAGCGACATCAAATGCTCGTCACGGCTGAAATCGGCCAGCGCATCCGCCACCATAAACGGTTTAATATCGCGCATAAATGCGTCGGTTGCGGTGGTCATACAGCCAATGTGGGCATATACCCCGGTAATAATCAGCTGGTTACGTCCACTCTCTTTGAGCATTTGCTCCAGCGGAGAACGATGAAACGCGCTGTAGCGCCACTTCACCAGCACCGTGTCGTCGGCATCTGGCGTCAGGCGATCCACCACCTTTTGCTGTTCCGGCGAACGGGTCAGGCCCGGCCCCCACATATCATTCAACAGCGCCCGATCTTCATCGCTCTGCTCTTTCGGCTGGGCGGTGTAATAAACCGGAATATTGTGCTGTTTGCAGTAGTCGCGCAGCGCAGCAATATTCGCGATCACCTGCTCCATCATCGGGCAGTTCTCGCCCCAGAAGCTGACAAAATAGTCCTGCATATCATGGATTAACAACGCGGCACGTTGCGGTTCAAAGGCCCAGTCAACTTTATTCTTAGGGATATCGTGAGACTCCGGCAGTGCGTAAGCCTGTAATTTTGGAATAGCCATCGTGTTCTCTCCTTCAGGCTGATGCGCGTGACGCCAGCCACTGACGTAATTGTTTTTTATCGACTTTCCCGACCGCCGTCAGCGGAAGTGAATCTACACACTCCACGCGATCCGGTAATTTAAATTCGGCAATACCCTGTTCACGCAGGAAACGACGCACCTGCACCGCGCGCAGCGGCTCTTTTACCACCAGATAAGCGCAGCTTTTTTCGCCCATCAGCTCATCTTCCATGCTCACCAGTGCGGCGTAGATCACCGCCGGGTGGCGCAGCAGCAGGTTTTCGATCTCTTCGGCAGCGATCTTCTCACCGCCACGGTTGATCTGATCTTTCTCGCGCCCCTGCACGGTGATGTACCCCTCTGGATCAATAGAGATCAGATCGCCGGAACAGTAAAAACCGTTGGCATCAAAGGCGCTGGCATTGTGCTGCGGGCTTTTGTAATAGCCACGGAAGGTGTACGGACCGCGGGTCATCAGGCGTCCAACTTCCCCTTGCGGCAGTGGATTTCCTTCGGCATCGGCAACCCACACTTCATCGTCCGGACACATTGGGTAACCCTGGGTATGGATAATTTTCTCCGCGCTATCATCAAGTCGGGTGTAGTTCACCAGCCCTTCCGCCATGCCAAACACCTGCTGCAACTGACAGCCAATCTCAGCGGGAATACGCGCCGCAAGGGTGGCAGAAAGACGTGCGCCGCCGACCTGTAACAGTTTCAGCGAGGCAAGCTGCGCCCGGCTTTCGCCTTCGATCAGCGCCTGCAACCACAGGCTGACTGCGGGTGGCACCAGCGCGGTAACGTTAACCTGATGTTTTTCAATCAATGGGAAACAGAGCGTGGCGCTGGGATCGGCCGCCAGAACAACCGTTCCTCCGGCAAGAAAGACGCCCAGCGATCCCGGCGAACTCATGGCGTAGTTATGAGCCGCCGGGATCGCGCACAGGTAGCGTGTCTGTTGTGTGAACTGACAAATCTCGACGCTACGACGCACGCTGTAGTAGTAGTCGTTATGAGTGCGCGGGATCAGTTTCGGTGTGCCGGTGGTGCCGCCGGAAAGCTGGAAATAGGCCACTTCATCAGCAGGTGATGGCGTGGCAGTAAAATCCTCAGCCGGATGGTTAATCGCATCCTGCAAGTTATGCTCACCGCTGTCGTTGTGCAGTTGCACCACGCGAATGGAGGAATGTTCTGTGACGAAAGTATTGAGGAAATCATCCCCGCTAAACAGCGCATGTTGGCGATCGGCAATCAGCAATGCGGGTTCAATCTGGCTGGCATAGGCGTTCAGTTCACTACGCTGATGGCTGAACAGCGCCAGCACCGGCGCAACGCCCAGTTTCAGCAGCGCGAAAAAGGTAATATACAATTCAGCGACGTTACCCAGTTGTACCAGCGCGGTTTCACCAGGTTTAATGCCCTGACGGCGTAAACTACACGCGAGGTTATCCGCCGCCTGATTCAGCTCCCGGTAACTCAACTGTCGCTCGCCGTCGATAACCGCGATGCTGTCACTCGCAGCGTGGCGAGTCAGAATGTCGGTCAGCGGCAAATCCTGCCAGTAGCCTTTTTCCCGATAGCGACGGGCAAACTCTTCCGGCCAGCGGGTGAATGGAATGCTCATCCTCGCTCCTTAATGCAATCCAAAAACGTTCAACATGGTAGAAAGTTTGACGCCTGTTTCGCGCCACTCACCCAACGGTGACGACGCAGGCACAATCCCCGCTCCGGCAAACAGACGCACCTGATTTTCCCGCAGCTTCGCGCAGCGGATGGTCACCACCCATTCGCCGTTACCTTCGCTGTCACACCAACCCACAATGCCGCCAAACAGTTCGCGGTCGAATGGCTCCAGTTCAGCAATAACCTGGGTCGCGGCCTGATGCGGGAAACCGCTCAGCGCGGGGGTTGGATGCAGCAGACAGGCCAGAGTCAGTGCGTTTTCTTGCGAATTCGCTTTACCTTCAAAGGGAGTTGCGAGATGCCACAGCGTCGGCGTGGTAATCAATTGTGGAGAGGAGGGAACGTGTAACTCACTACTGCGTTCGCGCAGTACCTCTTTCATCGCCTGAGTCACCAGTTCATGTTCATGGCGATCTTTTTCTGACGCCAGCAGACGATTACCCGCTTCGCGATCGAGCACTTCATCCGGCTGACGACGCGCGGAACCGGCTAACGGAATGGAGCTAAAACGCTCGCCGTCTTTACGTAGCAGCAGTTCCGGGCTGGCCCCCAGCAGGACGCCACCATCAGCCAGCGGGACATGGAAGTTGTAACTAACCGGGTTTTGCGCAATCAACCGTTCCAGCAATACGCCACTATCAATGGCGGCGTCAGTGGTGATATCAATCAATCGTGACAACACCACTTTGTCGACCTGCGGCGTGGCGGTAAGTGCGGCGGCGCGGGCAACCATCTGTTCAAACGTGGTTTGTTCAGGAATTGCCTGGCGTTCCACCACGTTCAGCGACTGGCTGCGGGTAAAACGGCGGGCTGAGGTCTGTTTTTCCTGGCGGGAGAACGACTGCCAGGATTCGGGAATATACAGCGACGAAGGCTGACGTGGATCGAAGGGAATCGCCCCGACCATCACCGGATTTTTGATGCCCTGCGCTTTGGCATCGGCAAACAGCGCGGCGAGTTTTTGCTGGAAGGGACTGTCGGGCGAATCCCCGTTCACAGCCGGTTCATCGAAGCGGGCGAAACATCCTGACGTCGTAAAACTGCGGTACGGCGACATAAAGAAAAAGCGATTGGGCGCAAGTGTTGCCATGGTCTGCTGTACTTCCTCAGCCAGTGACGTATCCATATCATCCTCCACAAAATGATAAAGGCTTTAATAATGATTATCATTTATATTTTCGGTCGCTAACCTAAAAGCAAACGCGCACTATGTCAACTCTTGAGGTAACGCAATCTGCAACTCGGGGTTGCATCTGGTTGTGGTTACAATGAAAATGAGAAGCATTATTGATGGATTCGCATAAGCGCAATGTGATGTCCTGCGCCGTTCTGCCCCCTCTCCCTTCCAGGGTGAGGGCTGGGGTGAGGGTTAATGTTCGCACCAGTGCTGGCTGTTCCCCTCACCCTAACCCTCTCCCCAAAGGGGCGAGGGGACGGATTGTGCGCTTTGTCGAATTTGTCATTACGCCCTTAACCTTATTAATAACAGGAAGCTGATTTGTGAGACTCGCCCCGCTCTACCGCAACGCCCTTCTATTAACAGGACTTTTGCTTTCAGGAATAGCCGCAGTTCAGGCCGCTGACTGGCCGCGTCAGATTACTGACAGCCGTGGCACACATACACTGGAAAGCCAGCCGCAGCGTATTGTTTCCACCAGCGTCACCCTGACCGGCTCACTGCTGGCGATTGATGCTCCGGTGATCGCCAGCGGCGCGACCACGCCGAATAACCGCGTCGCGGATGACCAGGGCTTTTTACGCCAGTGGAGCAAGGTGGCGAAAGAACGCAAACTGCAACGGCTCTATATCGGCGAACCGAGCGCCGAAGCCGTTGCCGCGCAAATGCCGGATCTGATTTTAATTAGCGCAACCGGCGGGGATTCGGCGCTGGCACTGTATGATCAGCTTTCCACCATCGCCCCGACATTAATCATCAATTACGACGACAAAAGCTGGCAGTCGCTGTTAACGCAGCTTGGCGAAATTACCGGGCATGAGAAACAAGCGGCAGAGCGGATTGCACAGTTTGATAAGCAACTGGCAGCGGCGAAAGAGCAAATCAAATTACCGCCGCAGCCGGTCACTGCCATTGTCTATACCGCCGCTGCACACAGTGCCAATCTCTGGACGCCGGAATCAGCACAAGGGCAGATGCTGGAACAACTCGGCTTTACGCTGGCGAAGTTGCCCGCAGGGTTAAACGCCAGCCAAAGCCAGGGCAAACGCCATGACATCATTCAGCTTGGTGGGGAAAATCTGGCTGCTGGGTTAAATGGCGAGTCACTATTCCTGTTCGCCGGTGATCAGAAAGATGCCGATGCGATTTATGCCAATCCACTGCTCGCGCACCTGCCCGCAGTACAAAACAAGCAGGTTTATGCGCTGGGAACCGAGACGTTCCGCCTGGATTACTACAGCGCCATGCAAGTGCTGGAACGACTTAAGGCGCTGTTTTAAGCATTAACTGTCAGACGCTGTCACCTGCGGCGGCGTCTGGCGAAAACGTCGCAACTCCACCAGCACCAGCAATAACAACACGCCGATAATCAACAAACCAAAACCGCTCGCGCTTGCGGAAGCAACCGGTGTCATCATCGCGCCCAAACCACCCAGCAGCGCCGCGCCTATGGCATCGCCCGTCACGTTCTGCGCCGTCCACAAACCGTTAATCCGCCCTAACATCGCTTCCGGGGTTTGCGTTTGCAGCATTGTATATTGCAGCAACGAACTAACCGCGCTCAGCCAGCCGAACAGCGCCAGACAAACCACGCCTAAAATCCACATCGGCATCAGGCCAAACAGACCAATGGCGAGGAACGATCCCAGCGTGGAGAGCAGCATCAATAACCCTGGTCGCGCACTATGTGCCAGCTTCCCGCTGGTTAACGCACCAATAGCCGCGCCGAGCGGGATCGCCGCGTAGAGAAAACCAATCTGTGCCGCTGACATCTGCCAGTTGTCAGCCAGCGCCGGATACAGTACCCGCACCGCGCTCGCCATCGTCAATAAACCACCCAGCAGCGCAATCCCGCCCACCAGCGGGCTGGCAAGCAGAAAACGAAATCCTGCCAGTAATGATTTCAACGGACAGTCTTGAAATCC
>OCLZ01000386.1_pt1 | contig 11851 bp, 10 predicted proteins | sample 1496091 | NCBI WGS metagenome assembly OCLZ01 (sample SAMN01760948, study PRJEB22395) | human gut metagenome | reverse complement strand
GGCTGACCAGCTGACCCTACCCGAGCGTGGTGCCGGCGCGGCGGTACCGCCTGCTTCCCCCGGGCCGGCCCCTCACCAGGCCGCCTGATATAACTCGACGATATCGGCCAGGCTCGCCTCGCGCGGGTTGCCGCCGGTACACACATCCGCCAGCGCCGCCTGGGCCAGCGCCGGAATATCCTCTTTCCTGACGTCCACCTCGCGCAGATGGCCGGGAATACCGACATCGCGGTTTAGCTGGCACACCGCCTCCACCGCCGCCAGACGCGCGGCGCTCAGGCTTAACGCTTCCCCTTTGACGCCCATCGCCCTGGCGATATCGCGATATTTTTCCCCGGTCGCCTCAGCATTAAAGCGCATCACGTGCGGCAGCAGGATAGCATTCGCCACGCCGTGCGGCGTGTTGTAAAAAGCGCCGAGCGGATGCGCCATGCCGTGCACCAGGCCAAGCCCGACGTTGGAAAATCCCATTCCCGCCACATACTGGCCGAGCGCCATAGCTTCCCCCGCTCCGGCGTCGCCGGCAACCGAGCCGCGTAGCGCGCCGGCGATGATCTCGATGGCCTTGAGGTGCAGCGCATCGGTCAACGCCCAGGCGCCGCGAGTGAGGTACCCTTCGATAGCGTGCGTCAGGGCGTCCACGCCGGTGGCCGCCTTCAGCGCCGGCGGCATGGCGTCCATCATATCGGCATCGATAAAGGCCACCTGCGGAATATCGTGCGGGTCGACGCAGACGAATTTGCGCCGCTGTTCTTCATCGGTGATGACATAGTTAATCGTCACCTCCGCCGCGGTACCCGCGGTGGTCGGCACCGCGAAGATCGGCACGCTGGGCTGACGGGTGGGCGACAGCCCCTCCAGGCTGCGAACATCGGCGAACGCCGGGTTACGCTGAATAATACCGATCGCCTTACAGGTATCCTGCGGCGAACCGCCGCCGATGGCGATCAGGTAATCCGCCCCGCTGCGCTGAAAGGCCTGCAACCCCTGCTGAACCACGGCGATGGTGGGGTTCGGGATCACGTCGCTGAACATGTCCCATGCCAGCCCGGCGGCGTCCAGCTTGTCAGTGACTTTTGCCGCCACGCCGCACTGCGCGAGGGTCCTGTCGGTCACGATCAATGCCTTGCGATAACCGCGCCGCATCACTTCATCGGTTAATGCGTTTATCGCCCCCCGGCCAAACCACGCCGTTTCGTTGAGGATCATTCGGTTTGCCATCGCGTCTCTCCTGTTAGGGTTGCGGCATCACTCTTCAATGCGTAATCCGTAGGTTTTAAACTTCTCCAGCACGATGGCGATCGCCTCGTCATCCAGCACGGGGACCGGGTCGGTAATCGCCAGGGTGCTGAGATAGAGCTGGGCCAGGACTTCCACTTCATGCGCCAGCCAGAGCGCTTTCTCCAGGCTGGCCTCGCAGGCGATCAGGCCATGATGCTGCAGCAGCGTGGCTTTGCGGTGCTTCAGCGCCACCGCGACATGCTCAGACAATTCGCGTGTGCCGAAGGTGGCATAGGGCGCGCAGGGGATCGAATTCCCGCCGGCGGCGGCGATCATATAGTGGATGGCCGGAATTGGCCGGTTGAGGATCGATACCGCCGTACAATGGACTGCGTGATTGTGAACTACCGCCTGGGCATCGGGCCGCGTCTGGTAGGCCGCCTGATGGAAACGCCATTCGCTGGAGGGCAGTTTTCCCTGCTCATGCTGGCCGTCGGCATCAATAAAGACGATCTTGTCTTCCGTCAGTTTTTCATAGGGGATGCCGGTGGGCGTGATCAGCATCCCCCCCTGATAGCGCACGCTGACATTGCCGGCGGTCCCCTGATTTAACCCCAGGCGGGTCATTTCCAGGCAGGTATCGATAATCTGCCGGGCCAGTCTGTTTCTTTCCATTGTTTTCCTCTTTTAGCGACTCATCATCCGTCAACGGCAGGGCAACGTAATTATTGTTGGCGACCGTGGGATAGGTTGAATAATGTTCTCCATCTTCAGCCTGAATAATCGCAGGGGAATTTCCATCGCCATATTTTGTGAACCAGGTCAATTATTCCATCATAAAAAAAGGGATGTGACTGGTTAAGCGGATGTTGAAAATGCCCGTTCTTAAAAATATTTCTTCAAGCGGGCATTTTATTTTTCTGTAACATTTGCCCGTTTTCCACGATATATATTCAATCGGTCATTGGCGTTGTGGTTTTGTGAATTTATTTCCTCAAACGGTCAGTCATTTTGAAAAATTAAAGTGACAATTATCACATAAAATGGTCCACAGAGCGTTAAGTGTGACCCTCATCATATTAACAGGCGGTTTTTATTTGAAAATGAAGCCATGAGTTCCGCCGTGACTTTCATTTCACTCACCGGCGCGTCACCTGAGCTCACTTAATTTTGCGGTCTGCTGCAGCACCAGACTGCGCCCTGAATGCTGTTGTAAATGCTTCTGAACTGATGAGGACGCTATGGGAAACACAACGATACCAACGCAAAGTTACCGCGCCATGGAGAGCGGGCAAAGTAAGAGCTACATTATTCCTTTTGCTCTGCTGTGCTCCCTCTTTTTTCTGTGGGCCGTGGCCAATAATCTCAATGATATTTTATTACCGCAGTTTCAACAGGCCTTTACCCTGACTAATTTTCAGGCCGGATTAATCCAGTCGGCTTTTTATTTTGGCTATTTTATTATTCCCATCCCCGCCGGGATGCTGATGAAAAAATTCAGCTATAAAGCCGGCATTCTTACGGGTCTGTTTTTATATGCTTGCGGCGCCGCGCTGTTCTGGCCTGCCGCCGAAGTAATGAATTACACCTTATTCCTGATTGGGTTATTTATTATCGCCGCCGGGCTTGGCTGTCTGGAAACCGCGGCCAACCCATTTGTCACCGTCCTCGGTCCGGAAAGCGGCGGTCACTTCCGCCTGAATCTGGCCCAGACCTTTAACTCATTTGGCGCCATTATTGCCGTGGTATTTGGCCAGAGCCTTATTTTGTCCAACGTCCCGCATCAGCCGCAGGAGGTGCTGGATAAAATGACGCCAGAGCAGCTCGGCGCCTGGAAGCACAGCCTGGTCCTGTCGGTACAAACCCCCTATATGATTATCGTGGCCATCGTGCTGCTGGTCGCCCTGCTGATCGTCTGTACCCGTTTCCCGTCGCTGCAAAGCGATGACCACAGCGACAGCGCGCAGAGCACGTTTCTCGCCTCGCTGTCGCGCCTGATGCGCATCCGCCACTGGCGCTGGGCGGTACTGGCTCAGTTCTGCTATGTCGGTGCGCAAACCGCCTGCTGGAGCTATCTGATTCGCTACGCTGTCGAAGAGATCCCGGGCATGACGGCCGGTTTCGCCGCCAACTACCTGACCGGCACCATGGTCTGTTTCTTTATTGGCCGTTTCACCGGCACCTGGCTGATCCGCCGCTTCGCGCCGCATAACGTGCTCGCTATCTATGCGCTTATCGCCATGCTGCTCTGTCTGCTCTCCGCCTTCAGCGGCGGCCACGTCGGTCTGCTGGCCCTGACCCTGTGCAGCGCCTTTATGTCCATTCAGTACCCGACCATCTTCTCGTTGGGGATTAAGCACCTGGGCCAGGACACCAAATATGGCTCGTCATTTATCGTCATGACCATCATCGGCGGCGGGATCGTCACCCCGGTAATGGGCTTTGTCAGCGACGCCGCCGGCAATATCCCGACCGCCGAACTGGTTCCGGCGCTGTGCTTCGCCATCATCTTTATTTTTGCCCGTTTCCGCTCGCAAGCGGCGACGAACTAAACCTGTTATCCGCATAACCTGAGGGATCTGTAATGAAAAAAATCAGCTTACCGAAGATCGGTATCCGCCCGGTAATCGATGGTCGTCGCATGGGGGTTCGCGAATCGCTGGAAGCGCAAACCATGAACATGGCGAAAGCCACCGCCGCGCTTATCAGTGAGAAGCTGCGCCATGCCTGCGGCGCCCGGGTGGAGTGCGTGATCGCCGATACCTGCATCGCCGGCATGGCCGAGTCGGCCGCCTGTGAAGAGAAATTCAGCAGCCAGAACGTTGGCGTCACCATCACCGTCACCCCCTGCTGGTGCTACGGCAGCGAAACCATCGATATGGATCCGCTGCGCCCGAAGGCCATCTGGGGCTTCAACGGCACCGAGCGTCCGGGAGCGGTCTATCTGGCCGCGGCGCTGGCGGCCCACAGCCAGAAAGGGATCCCGGCGTTCTCCATCTACGGGCATGATGTGCAGGATGCCGATGACACCTCGATCCCGGCGGATGTCGAAGAAAAACTGTTGCGCTTCGCTCGCGCTGGCCTGGCGGTCGCCAGTATGAAAGGGAAAAGCTATCTGTCGCTGGGCGGCGTCTCAATGGGCATCGCCGGCTCCATCGTCGACCACAACTTCTTTGAATCCTGGCTCGGGATGAAGGTTCAGGCTGTCGACATGACGGAGCTGCGCCGGCGAATCGATCAGAAAATCTATGATGAAACCGAGCTGGAGATGGCGCTGGCGTGGGCGGATAAACATTTCCGCTACGGCGAAGATCAGAACGCCGAGCAGTATAAGCGCAATGAGGCGCAGAGCCGCGCGGTGCTGAAAGAGAGCCTGCTGATGGCGATGTGCATCCGCGACATGATGCAGGGCAACGCGAAGCTGGCGGAAAAAGGGCTGGTGGAGGAGTCGCTGGGCTACAACGCCATCGCCGCCGGCTTCCAGGGCCAGCGTCACTGGACCGATCAATACCCCAATGGCGATACCGCCGAAGCGCTGCTCAATAGCTCCTTTGACTGGAACGGCGTGCGCGAGCCGTTCGTCGTCGCCACCGAAAACGACAGCCTCAACGGCGTGGCCATGCTGATGGGCCACCAGCTCACCGGCACCGCCCAGGTGTTTGCCGACGTGCGCACCTACTGGTCGCCGGAGGCCGTAGAGCGCGTCACCGGGCAGCCGCTCACCGGCCGGGCGGAGCACGGCATCATTCACCTGATTAACTCCGGCTCCGCGGCGCTGGACGGCTCCTGCCAGCAGCGCGACGCGCAGGGCAACCCGACGATGAAACCTCACTGGGAGATTGAGCAGAACGAGGCGGATGCCTGCCTCGCGGCCACCGAATGGTGCCCGGCGATCCATGAATACTTCCGCGGCGGCGGCTTCTCTTCCCGCTTCCTGACCGAAGGCGGCGTGCCGTTCACCATGACCCGGGTGAACATCATCAAAGGCCTGGGACCGGTACTGCAAATCGCCGAAGGCTGGAGCGTGGCGCTGCCCAAAGCGATGCACGACCAGCTCGACGCCCGCACCAACTCCACCTGGCCCACCACCTGGTTTGCCCCGCGCCTGACCGGCAAAGGCCCGTTCAGCGATGTGTACTCGGTCATGGCTAACTGGGGCGCCAACCACGGCGTGCTGACCATCGGCCATGTCGGCGCGGATTTCATTACCCTCGCCGCCATGCTGCGTATTCCGGTCTGCATGCACAACGTGGAAGCGGCGAAAATCTACCGCCCCTCCGCCTGGGCCGCGCACGGTATGGACATCGAAGGCCAGGACTACCGCGCCTGCCAGAACTACGGGCCGCTGTATAAGCGTTAACAGGTGGGTTTCGCCCGGAGGCGCAGGCTTACCGGGCCTACAGACGCGCGCTGTTTGTAGGCCGGATAAGCGCCGCGCCATTCGGCAATGTTGTTTCGGGAGTCACTATGAAGCAAGACGTAATCCTGGTCCTCGACTGCGGCGCCACGAACGTGCGGGCGATGGCCGTTGACCGACAGGGGAACATTATCGCCCGCGCCGCAACGGCGAACGCCAGCGACATTGCGGCGGAAAAAAGCGACTGGCACCAGTGGTCGCTGGAGGCCATTATGCAGCGCTTTGCCGACTGCTGTCGGCAGATCCATGACCAGCTGGCCTCCTGCACGGTGCGCGGCATCACCGTCACGACCTTTGGCGTCGATGGCGCGCTGGTGGATGAGCAGGGTGCGCTGCTGTATCCGATAATCAGCTGGAAATGCCCGCGCACCGCGGCGGTAATGGACACCATCAGCCGGTATATGTCCGCGCGCCAGCTGCAGCAAATCGCCGGCGTCGGCGCCTTTGCATTCAACACCCTGTATAAGCTGATCTGGCTGAAAGAGAACCACCCGCAGCTGCTGGCGCAGGCCCATGCCTGGCTGTTTATTTCGTCGCTGATCAACCATCGGCTGACCGGGGAGTTCACCACCGACCTCACCATGGCGGGCACCAGCCAGATGCTCGATCTCCGGCAGCGCGATTTCAGCGCGCCGATCCTGCAGGCGACCGGCCTGCCGCGCCGCCTGTTCCCGCAGCTGGTTGAAGCAGGCCAGCCGATCGGCGCCCTGCTGCCGGAGGCCGCTGCGCTGCTGGGCCTTCCCGTCGGGGTCCCGGTTATCTCGGCCGGGCACGACACCCAGTTCGCCCTGTTTGGCGCCGGCGCCGGGCAGGATGAGCCGGTGCTCTCCTCAGGGACCTGGGAGATCCTGATGGTGCGCAGCGCGCAGGTCGACACCTCGCTGCTCTGCGACTACAGCGGCTCCACTTGCGAGCTGGACAGCCAGCCGGGACGCTATAACCCGGGGATGCAGTGGCTGGCCTCCGGCGTGCTCGAGTGGGTGCGCAAGCTACTGTGGAACACTGACACGCCGTGGCAAACGCTGATTGACGAAGCGCAGGCGATCCCGCCCGGTGCCCAGGGCGTCAGAATGCAGTGCGACCTGCTTGCCAGCCAGCACGCCGGCTGGCAGGGCGTCACGCTCAACACCACCCGCGGCCATTTTTACCGCGCCGCGCTGGAGGGGTTAAGCGACCAGCTGGCGAAGCATCTGCAAACCCTGGAAAACATCGGCCGCTTCCGGGCGCAAGAGCTGCTGCTGGTCGGCGGCGGCAGCCGCAACGCGCTGTGGAACCAGATCAAGGCTGACCGGCTGGGAATACCGATCAAAGTTCTCGACGATGCCGAAACCACGGTGGCCGGCGCGGCGATGTTTGGCTGGTATGGCGTGGGCGAGTTCTCTTCCCCGGAACAGGCCAGAGCGCAGGTCGCGTACCGCTACCGCTATTTTTGGCCGCAAACTGAACCTGAATTAACAGAGGAAGCCTGAGATGCTCAAAACCATTTCCCCGCTGATATCGCCGGAACTGCTGAAAGTGCTGGCCGAAATGGGCCATGGGGATGAAATTATTTTTTCCGATGCCCACTTCCCGGCGCACAGCATGGGTCCGCAGGTGATTCGGGCCGACGGCCTGCGGGTCAGCGATCTGCTGCAGGCGATTATCCCGTTGTTCGAGTTAGACAGCTATGCGCCGCCGCTGGTGATGATGGCCGCCGTCGAAGGCGATGCGCTCGACCCGACGGTGGAACAGCGCTATCGGCAGGCGCTTTCGGCGCAGGTCCCCTGCCCGGATATCGTGCGGATTGACCGCTTTGCCTTCTACGACCGGGCGCAAAAAGCCTTTGCGATCGTTATCACAGGAGAGTGCGCTAAGTACGGAAATATCCTTTTAAAAAAAGGAGTCACGCCGTAATCTCATGCCGGAGCGTCTGCCTGATGCAGACGCTCAATCAATGATGGGGTGAGAATAAATGAAAGCGGCCCGCCAGCAGGCGATCGTCGATCTCCTGATCAACCACAGCAGCCTGACCACCGAAACGTTGTCAAAACAGCTCAACGTCAGCAGGGAAACCATTCGCCGCGATCTCAGCGAGCTGCAGGCGCAGGGCAAAGTGCTGCGCAACCACGGCCGGGCTAAAGTGATCCACCAGCGCAGCCAGGACAGCGGCGACCCTTTTCACATGCGGCTGAAAAGCCATTACGCGCATAAAGCCGATATCGCCCGCGAAGCGCTGGCCTGGATTGACGAAGGGATGGTCATCGCCCTCGATGCCAGCTCCACCTGCTGGTATCTCGCCCGCCAGCTGCCGGACCGCCCGCTGCACGTCTTTACCAACAGCCAGCCCATCTGTCAGGAGCTGGCTAAACGCGACCAGATCATGCTCACCTGCTCCGGCGGTACTCTGCAGCGGAAATATGGCTGCTACGTTAACCCGGCGCTGATTTCCCAGCTGAAATCGCTGGAGATCGATCTGTTTATTTTTTCCTGCGAAGGCATCGACCCGCAGGGCGCGCTGTGGGACTCCAATGCCTTCAATGCCGACTTCAAATCGATCCTGCTTAAGCGAGCGGCGCAGTCGCTGCTGCTGATCGACAAAAGCAAGTTCAACCGCTCCGGCGAAGCGAGGATTGGTCATCTTGATGAGGTGACGCATATTGTGTCGGATGCGCCGCAGCCTTAAGCATGCGGCGAAGGCCAGAGGACATGCGCGTCTCTGGCCTCAGGGTGAGTGATTAACGCTCGTCGCGACGTCCGCCAACGGCGGCCCACAGGCGACGCACGTGAACGGTCACCTCTTCACGATCGTGATACAGCTGACGCGCCTGGATCTGGGCGTTAACGCCGTGCTCGTCCAACTGGGCCTGAATGTAGGCCAGATTCTGCGACACCTCTTCATAGCGCTTTTTCATCGGCAGCTTGAGGTTGAAGATGGTCTCCCGGCACCAGCCGTTGACCAGCCACTGCGCCATCAGCGCCGCCACTTTCGCTGGCTTTTCCACCATATCGCAGACCATCCACGAGATGTTATTGCGGTTAGGACGATAGCGGAAACCGTCTTCACGCAGCCAGGTCACCTGGCCGGTATCCATCAGGCTCTGGGCCATCGGGCCGTTATCGACCGAAGAGACCCACATGTTGCGTTTCACCAGCTGATAGGTCCAGCCGCCCGGGCAGGCGCCGAGGTCAACGGCATACATGCCGTTTGCCAGGCGCTCGTCCCACTCGTCCGCCGGAATAAAGACGTGGAACGCCTCTTCCAGCTTGAGGGTGGAGCGGCTCGGCGCGTCGGACGGAAACTTCAGCCGCGGAATGCCCATATAGAACGGCGAGTTATTGTTACTGTACGAGTAGCCGGTATAGCAGCAGCCCGGGGCGATAAAGAACACATGCACCACCGGACGCTTCGGCGTTTCATAGCTGGTCAGGACGCCCGCTTCGCGCAGCGCCGCGCGCAGCGGCACGGTAAACTTGCGGCAGAACTTCATCAGCTCTTTGCTTTCGTTGGTGTCCGCCACCTCGACGCGCAGATCGCCGCCCTTCTCCACCACGCCCTGCAACATGCCGACGATCGGCGTAATGCGATCCTCCGGCGGCAGGTCGCGCAGCAGTTCGCCAACCACAAACATCTGGCGGGCGAAGATCAGCGAGCTGAACGGCAGATCGCGCACCAGCTTCTCGCCATCATCCTGCTGATAGCCTTCAAAAATCACATAGCCAGAGTCTTCTTTGACCCGGGCGAAACCAAACACCTCGAGGCGGGCTGCCTTATCGGTAATTTCTGCTGCGCACTCTTTCTCAAACCCAGGGCGACAATAGAGGACAACCTTATTCATGAACAACGCCCTTACGTTTCAGACGAATTGCACCAATTAACATTAACACCCAGCCGGCGAGGAAGCTCACGCCGCCCACCGGGGTCACGAACGCCCACAGGCGTAAATGAGAGAGCGCCAGGCAGTAGAGGCTGCCGCTGAACAGCACGGTCCCTAACGCCAGAAAAACGCTGCTCCAGTAGAACCAGATACTGATCCGACGCTGCATCGCCACCGCCAGACCAAAAATCGCCAGGGTATGGAAGGCCTGATACTCCAGGCCGGTATGGATCCAGGCCATCTCCGCCGCGCCGAGCGATTGACTTAAGACATGCGCGCCGAAGGCACCCAGAGCCACAAAGATAAAGCCGCTAATCGCGGCGAATATCAGCATAAAACGGCTGGTCATGTTGTTACCCTACAAGTAATTATTGTTCATAACGAAAGCGGAATTTTTCTTGTTCACTTGCCGCTTTCGCCAGAATCCACTGCCGGAAAGCGGCTATTTTACCCAGTTCTGCCTGACTGTCATGGCAAACAAGGTAAAACGCATTCTTACTGACCAGAACATCATTAAATGGACACACCAGGCGACCGGCTTCAATTTCGGACTGCGCCATGACATTGTTGGCCAGCGCCACGCCCTGCCCGTGAATGGCCGCCTGCAGCACCATCGCGCTGTGGCTGAAAATCGGCCCCTGCTGCACATTAATATGGCTTAGACCAAGCTGGCGGGTATAAGTTTGCCAGTCGCGGCGGGACGCATCGTGAAGCAGCGTATGTTGCGCCAGATCGGCAGGCGTTTTCAATGCTTTATCGCCGGTGAGCAGCAGCGGGGAACAGACCGGCAGCAGATACTCGGCGTACAGTTTTTCCACACGCAGGCCCGGCCAGTTGCCGCGACCGTAAAAAATCGCCACATCGACATCGTCCGCCAGCTTATCCTCCTGACGGTCCACCGCCTGGATCCTGACGTCGATTCCCGGATAAGCTGAGTTAAAGCTTGTCAGTCTCGGCACCAGCCACTGGATGGCGAAACTTGGCAATAAACTGACCGTTAATGCCCCTTTGGCGCTGCGCGCCTGCAGTTTACGCGTCGCTTCCGTCAGTTGCGAAAAAATCTCTTTAATATCCTGAAAATAGCTCTGCCCTTCTTCCGTTAACAGCAGCGAACGATTGCGCCGACGGAACAGCTTAAGGCCCAGAAAATCCTCGAGAGACTTGATTTGGTGGCTGACTGCGGCCTGCGTCACAAAAAGCTCATCGGCTGCCCGAGTGAAGCTGAGATGGCGTGCGGCTGCATCAAAAACACGTAATGCATTCAGAGGAGGTAATCGCTTCGACATGGTTATTCTGGCTTAGATGTTAACTCAATTTAACAAATAGGAAACAATGGTTAACCTATTAGTTTTTTTTATCTGAGCCATTATAAATTGTCCGTTGAGGTTCTACCAGCAAATACCTATAGTGGCGGCACTTCCTGAGCCGGAACGAGAAGCTTTTTTTGGAATGCGTGTTCCATCAAGCTTTTGGCTTACGGTTGTGATGTTGTGTTGTTGTGTTTGCAATTGGTCTGTCTTTGCAGACCCCGGTAGCAAGGCTACCCCTTTTCACTTCCTGTACATTTACCCTGTCTGTCCATAGTGATTTAATGTAGCACCGCAACGCGCGGTGCTTTTTTTTGCCTTTTTACTGCCTTACTCGTCCAGCTCACCCAGCTGTTTCACGTCAGAGCGATTGATCTGCTGTTTGTTGCCCCACGCGTCCTTATACGAGATCATGCCAGTATCATTATCGGTTTGCGGTTTCCCGTCGGTAACGATGGTCCGCCCATCATTGGTATGCATCACATAGTTAGAGGAACAGGCGCTCAGGCCTAAAGTCAGCATACAGGCAGAGATAATCGCAGCGGCCTTAGTCATTTTCATTTTTCTCTCCTTACGGCTATTTATACTATTCGTGACTCGTTAAGTAATAGGTTAAAACACAAACCCAACACTTTTCAGCATAACCCTCTTTGACCCACGTGGAGTCACATTCGGACAATTCCACAGAGCGCAGAGGCCTTGTCACGCCCGACAAATTGCGCGACGATCGCGGTATTGATACGAGGAATTCCATGAACGCATTCAACCCTGCGCACTTTCGCGCGCAGTTTCCGGCTCTGGCCGATGCCGGCGTCTATCTCGACAGCGCGGCGACGGCGCTCAAACCGCAGGCGGTGATCGACGCCAGCGACCAGTTTTATCGCCTGAGCGCCGGCAACGTCCACCGCAGTCAATTCGCCGCCGCCCAGCGGCTGACCGAGCGCTATGAGGCGGCCCGCGAGCGCGTGGCGGCGTGGCTGAACGCCCCCTCCGGCAAAGATATCGTCTGGACGCGGGGGACCACCGAGGCCATCAATATGGTGGCGCAGAGC
>OCLZ01000382.1_pt1 | contig 11888 bp, 7 predicted proteins | sample 1496091 | NCBI WGS metagenome assembly OCLZ01 (sample SAMN01760948, study PRJEB22395) | human gut metagenome | reverse complement strand
AAAGTCGATAAGTTGCAGAAAAGCAAAAACATTGAGTAGAATCAAAAGCGGTGCTCCCCCTGCCTGAGCCCACGCCCACCCGGCAGCAGCATACATTAGCTGCCGGGTGGGCCTATGTGCAACACACTTTGAACTATTCACTAAATGAGCTGCCTGAATAATAACCACTATTAATAAGGCTCACTATGACTACTCTTCTGATCACCTCAAGCGTTGTATTTATCATCCTCGCACTATTTACCATAAGCGTCATAAAACTATGGATTGGAGTCTCCAACAACCCTGACTAGCACCATCAGAGCCCCTCCCCATCCCTGCCATCATCCACAGCCTGTTTTCGCTATGGTCACGCGTCTTATCGACGAAATACGTTTGTTCCCGCGCTGTCTAGGAGTTAGCTTCCACCTCTGATAAGTGGATGCCGCGCCGGCGCAGATAGTTGACAAAGTCACTGGTGCGTAGGTACTGATACCCTTTCGGGTTGCGAGAGATAGAGGCGCAGAACGCCTCCCTGATTTTGTGCTGGAGCATGGTAGCCTCCTGGTCAATACTGGTTGCGCACAAAGTAGTTTTATCCGAGAGGAGAATCAATATAGGTTCTGGCTATCAATTTATGTCATTTCCGTAACATATTGATGTAACGAGTAAGGTAAGTCTTAAAGTGTTATCAGCCCTTAGCTGTTTGATGGTTTTGCGAACAATGCGAGGTTAAAATTTTTCAGCTATGGCAATGCCTTCATAGCAAATTGTTCACCTGCGATCTCTTGCATACGGTTCGCAGGTGAGCAAACTTAACCGGCTGGAAAATATTTATAAATCGTCTTCACCCCCTCCTATCACATAGGCCGCCGATCCAATGTTTTAACTGCTCAGACCAGAAATATCTGGAAGCTTTGGGCGCCTTCTTAGAAGATAGGGGTGTGCGAAGACGCACACAGCAATGATGTTATGTAGTATTTTCCCCTTGAGTGTGCCTGCTCAAGGGGATTTTTTATCGCCGTATTGTACTGGCAAATATTTGTAAATAGTCTTCACTCCCACGCCTGTCACATCGGCCACACGCGACTGGACAGGCGGTTAGTCCGGTATGTTTCTCGCGCTACTACTGCTTACGTTAACGTCTGGTAATGATCTAGCGGCGCGACGTAAAGCGGCGTTGAAAGCAATTATAGTGACCGGCCGGCGTTGGTACTTCACACGGTTAGAATGGCTCTGAAATAAATAAACATCTTCTGGATAGCGTTCTCTTCTACGAGCAATCATCGCCTCCACTGGAGGGGTTGATTTAACACGTAGCTCCTTCAGGTGACCCTGTTTTCGTATCAGTATCAAGTCACCATCAATATCATCATATCGAATACTCAGCAGCCTTCCAGCGCTTAAACCCGTGTGAAAAATTAACGCCCACAAGTCAGCCCATGTATCTGAGATGGAAACAAGATTGCTGTTAATAGTTAAAAATTGCTCAAAACTTATTGTTTTCTTACCGTTCACGAACAAACCAAACTGTTTTCAAAGCTGAATGAATTGATTAAGCCAAACGTAACATATCAGGAAAAGTAGTGAAATCTTTGTCTTCAAGTCGCCGGGAGGTACTTGTAGATTGTTTTCACGTCCACGCCTGTCACATCAGCCACCTGCTGCCGGGTAGCGCCGTTCTCCAGCATTCTGCGGCACCGCTCCACAACCTCAGAGGTCATTACCCGGCGGCGTCCGCCTACTCTCCCCTGCTCCCTCGCTGCGGCTAATCCCGCTCGGGTTCGCTCGACGATCAGCTCGCGCTCCATTTCCGCCAGGGCGCTCATGACGTGGAAGAAAAAGCGGCCTGCTGGCGTACTGGTATCGATGCTGTCGGTAAGGCTGCGGAAATTCACCCCGCGCGCCTGCAGCTCCGACACGAGTGTAATCAGGTCACGCACGCTTCGGCCCAGTCGGTCAAGTTTCCAGACCACCAGCACATCGCCCGGTCGCAGCCGCCGTAAGACGCGCTTTAACCCTGGCCGCCGGGCATTCTTCCCGCTGGCCATATCCTCGAAAACCAGCTCACATTCTGCGCGGATCAGCGCGTTTTTCTGTAAATCGAGGTTTTGATCCCCGGTTGATACCCTCGCATAGCCAATCAGCACTATCTAACTCCTTGAAATAGCTGATTGTAAAAAGCCGCGACCATTCGCTCAAACCCTCGTTTGGGCGAACACCGTTTTGGAGCAAAAATCATGGCCGAACTTAACCCGCCTTTGGGAACGACGACGCCTGAAATATTCCTGGATAACGTCAAGCGCGCTGACGAGCTGGTTAACGGTCCGGCCGGAACGGTTAACGACCGCGCAGGCGAACCGCTCGATACCTGGCGCCAGATGATGGCTAAGAATGACGAAGTTCGGCAGAACATCATCCCGCTCAGTAAGCAGTATCAGACGCTGGAAGCAGCCCAGGCGGATATCGCGAATATTCCGGTGGGCTCGACCACGTACTACCGTAGCCCGGACGACAGCGCGCTCGCAATCGAGGTGATGAACGTTGACGGGACGCTGCAGCCTACCGGGAGAAAAATGCCTTCTCAGCAGGCGGTCGATGAAGCCAGCGATTCCGCAAATTTGGCGCTGGAAAGAGTTCCTGAGGAAACGGTGATGCCTGCTCTGGTTCCTGTAGTGCGTGATATGGAGGGTAAAGTACCCATCTGGCTAAAAGATGGTGATTTTGATACAAGGGGAGTAACTGATGAGTTCTCAGACAAGGTAGCGGGAAAAGGCACTGCCATTCCAGCCGCCCTGGCAATGCTTCCCAGTGAGGTCGTTTCCCCGCAGATGGTTCCCCTATTTCGGGACCTCGCGGGTAATGTCCCCGTTTATCTCGTTGACGGTAGACTAGCCGCGTATGGCGTAGACTCGTCTCTGCTCAACTTGATTTATGCCGGGCTTCAGGGCCTTTTTCAGCCAAATATGAAATTTACCGATGGGCGTAGTGCCTGGCGCTGGCGGGTAGCAAAATCGAAGTACAAACTTTCGGTGGGAGCAAAACTGAAAGTCGGTTTTACGGGGGATTCATGGACGGAGAAACGCGCCATCCCGCAGATGATGGCGAACATCCTTTACTCTGAATACAGCAAAGCTGGCGAAGGCTGGATAAATTTTGCGTCGGCTAACGGTGACACCCTTAACGGTATGTCGTTCAACATTTCCGGCTGGACGACTTACGATGCATCAGAGACAACTGCGGAGCCGACGTATGGCTGCGCACTCGATGGTTTGTGTCTCTACGCAACCGGCACGGCAGCCAGGATCACGCTCAACGCGGTCAACGCCACCTCTCTCTCTATCTACTTCAAAGATACGGCAGGCGTCTTCCGCTACACCATTGACGGCGGCACACCAGTAGTGGTCACGGGCGCAGGAACTGGCAATGTGACCAAAGTGGATGTCACGGGCCTTAGCTCTACCGGAACACATCAGCTGGTCATTGACCTGACGGGTAATACTGACACCGTGGTTATCTACGGCGTTTATGCGTCCATCTCGTCGAACGGCGTGGAAATCCAAAAATTTGGTAACGCGAACATCACGGCTGACGGTTACACAAAGGTCCTCAGTAATATCAGCTACTTTGCCCAACAGCTGAACCCGGACATCATTTTTATGATTATCGGGACCAACGACTACCGGCTGGGGCGGACACTATCGAACTTCTACACAGCACTGACTTCATGGGTGCAGGCTTATAAAGCGGCGCTTCCTGATACTGCTCTGGTCCTGATCGCCCCACCGCAATGTAACGCGTCAGGAAGTTATCCGCTTTCCTCATACCGCGATGTGATGCGGCAGGTAGCGAACGAGAACCACGTCGAGTTCTTCAGCCTCTATGATGACTTCCCTGCAGCATATGCAACGGCGAATACCTACGGCCTGTGGAATGACGCTTTGCACCTGAACAACAACGGGGCAGATTTTCTGGCCCGGGAACTTTATAACTACTTCCTCTAAGGATGACGGCATGAGTCTGAAACTAACTAACGTCGTACTTCCGGGGACGGGATACAGGCATATCAGCGAATTTATTGTTGAGGATATTTTCGCTGATCTTCCTAATAAATCCGGTCTTGTTGGTGCGTATTTTCTTTCTTCGCAGGTTGGCAGTCCGTTAAATAACTATGCTAACTTGAATATTCCTTTGTTGAAAATTGGCTCCCCGGTTGTAGGTAGCAAATATGCCACGACGGGAACAACGAATTTCTACGATACGCAGCTGCCGTCTACGCCGGTAATGACCGTTATGGGTATCAGCCTTCCTGGCGCTGATTCGCAGAATGGTGTGTTGCTTGCTAACTACTCTCAGTCACCCATCAGCGGCGATACGCTCCATTATTATCTCGGCCACGCCAGGGCGTTCGGTCAAATGGAGAGTTCGATTGCGTCGGCGGATACAGTTGTACCAACTACCGATCTTCCCGCTGGAGTGCTGGCGATAACGGGTGGCGTTATTAAAAATGCTACCGTAAAAGCATTCGCTTACAATCCTGTAACGAATGCTATGATCTCTTCAATTTCCACGAGTGCGGGGCGAACGGTTATAACCGACAGAACGCTGCGCCTCGGCACGTCATACGCAACAACGCAATTCACTGGGGGCTCAAACATTTCCGTTGTGCTGGTATACAACGTCGAACTAACCGATGCTCAGATACTGGCAAACGCTCAGTGGCTGAAAAACAGCTTCGGAGTAGAATGGGGTCTTTGGTAATAACGAAATATCCCCCGGAATTATTCCGGGGGATGATTTTACTTATGTTTTTTGATCTACGCTGACAAGGTAATACCGGTCTAATTTCACTTGATGAATATCGGCAGGGCCAGCGCCCGCGCGATTGCTCCAGCAATGGCATACCCTCCCGTTGATGGGTCTGGGTGTAACCCATCCCCTATCATCCATGGTCTGTCTGATCCAGCTGCGTAGTCTTCGTGTTTCTGACCGAAGGACGCCTGCAGGTTCAGAAAGGCCACATCACGATCATCCCGCGCAATCTTATACATCACCTCCGCGTAAGTGGACATGGGAATACTGTTTCCGCCGTCGCGGTTATTTTCCGCCGGGCAAATCAGCAAAATATCAGCCGTTGGCCGCACAGAACGAACCCGATCTATCATCGTGAGAATATTAGCCCGGAATGTTGCGGCAGAGAGCTGTGCGCCCTGGTCGTTCGTTCCCAGCATGATTGTCACGAGGTCGGCCCCGAGGTTATCAAAAGCATCAAGCCAGCGCTGATCCATTGCATTGACCCAGTGATTGGTATGAGAACCACTACCCCCCATTTTATGAACCAGGACACCCGACATGGTTTGATTGAGGATATTCGCTCCGTACAACGTCACCGGAGGAGTGGTAACCGTAAACGTTACTGTGCCGCTACCGGTTGTTGGTAACGCCAGCGGGATAATCTGCATCCCGGCGGGATGAGCCGACAGGTCAATCGTGACGGGGTCAGCCATCCCGGTTGCCTGGCACTGAATAACACCAGATCCCCCCTCGGCAAACAGGAACGAATCAAAACCCAGCGCAAAATTCTGGCTGTATGAAATCGTTGCTCCGCTTGCACTTGCTGTCACAGACGAAATATCCGGGCCATGCCCTGTGTTGTAAGCGCAGGAAAATCCGGACTGTACAACTGATGTACCCATAACATCAGTATTATCGCCGTTAGGATCAAAACCAAACGAACGCCAGCCGTACCCAATGGGGGGGACAGTTGCGGCCGTGCCTGCACTATTGAAATAGCGCCAAAGGATTTGTGCCACTTTCAGCACATAACGTGGTGACGTTCTGGTGTAGCTGTCTCCCATCATCGCAACGATAAGACGAACAGCATCCCCAAAAGACATTTTGGTCATCCGCATATGCGTTTCCCGGAGACGCTCAATACCAAAAACATCCGGGACCGCCTCTGATACAAATTCAGCGTCTTTCACTTTGACAGGCGTGCCGTCAGGCATTTCTGAAAGGTAATAGAACGCGTATTCCTCGAATGCAGTGGCGCTGTCTCCTTTCTCAACCTGGGCTTCTACATACCGATCCGAGCCAAATGTAATTCTCACATAGGCAATTTCCGAATCAGTAACGAACGAAGTCAGTGCCTGAGTGGAGGATGCATCCGTACGGATAAACGTTTTACTGGCGTTATAAAACGTAATGAACCTGGCGCCAACACGAAGTGCGTAAGACGTGCTGAATTCAACGGGAATATAATCTGAGTACACGTAACGTGAGTCAGGGGATATAACAGTGCCCGATTCATTAATATACCCTGATTGCACGGTCGCCCTGTTAAACAGGTTTTTCCCCAGTACTATCAGTCCATGCTTTACAAAATCAATATCGAGCTGGTCTGCGTCAACAATATCTCCAGGGATTCGGATCTGAAAACCGTCAGGCAGTGCTTTGCGCATGACATGCACATAGTCCTCAACGGGCGGCAGTACTGACGCTCTGGCGACAAACATCGCATCTTTGTTTGAAAGAAGAGTGGTTATTCTCACATACGCTGCCGATGCAGGCGCAGTGACAACATTAACTGCTGAAACCGACGAAAGATGTTTTTTGTCCGAGTCGTAGAAGTTAATGAAGCGCATCGACCGGCTTGAATTCAGAACATCACCGGCCGACACTTTAATGTATTCCGAGGTGATGTATACGGACCCACTGGCTGCCGGAACCGGGAACCATGCACCGAACTCATTGATATAACCATCAACCACCTTGTTCTTATTGAACAGGTTCGTACCGGGGCCGTAGAGGTCTGTTTCCGTCAGGGCTTTTACCGGTTCAGAAAAGACTACTGGCACACCTGAATATTCCGATGGGGCCTTTGATTTAAACGGCTCAAATTCGGTGGCCTTATTATTCCTTTCCACCATGGTAACAGACGCCACGACAGCAGGAATTTCTATCCGCATATACGCGGCATTTGACGGTAATGTCAGCGGATTGACAGGTTTTGTTGAATAGGACGAATCATACTGGCGGCTGATAAACACGCCTTTCGCATCATAGTATGTAGCTGCTTTCCACGGATGATCGACACAATAAGGCTGAGTCGGGTCAACAGGGATGTATCCCGATACGGTCATGCTGGTATCAGAGTCTGTAAGAATTGTGCCGATACTGGAAAGATGCACGCCGGACATAGCGTCGGCAGGATTGAATAAGTTTTTACCTGCAGTAAAGCCCAGCGTTCGATAGGAGTTTGTCGGCGCCCCTTTGATATTATCCCGCAGTACTGCCTGATATGCCCGATAGGGCATTTCGCCAGCACCAAACGTTACCTGATAGGTGTCGATGTTTACCAGCGGTACCGAAACAATAAAATAGGCAGTACCGGCAGGCGCTGTAAATGCAGTAACAGATGAGAGATCAGACAGATAATTGTCGTTACCATCAAAAAATGTCACTACACGAGTCAGAAGCCTGGAAGTATAAGCTCCCCCGGCCACGGCAGAGATCTTTTCTGAATAGCAGTACTCAGGATTTTCCCTGGGGATCCCCGTTCCCTCAAACAGATAGAACCCGGAGATCACCGCTCCCTTGTTGAACAGGTTCATGCCGGGACCAACAAGACTGGGGATAATCCCTTCTACGGTTTTCTGTGAAACCATACGGCGCCCGGTAGGCTGCAGCGTCCCGCCAACGTTCATCACCTCGATCGCGAGGGCGCTGTCGTCCGGGCTGCGGTAATACGTGGTGCTCCCCTCGGGGATATTCGCGATATCCGCCTGCGCCGCTGCCAGTGTCTGGTATTGCTTGCTGAGCGGGATAAGGTTCTGCCTGACCTCATCGTTTTTCGCCATCATCTGACGCCACGTATCCAGCGGTTCACCTGCTCGGTCGTTAACTGTTCCTGCCGGACCGTTCACCAGTTCGTCAGCGCGCTTGACGTTATCCAGGAAAATTTCAGGCGTCGTCGTTCCCAAAGGCGGGTTAAGTTCGGCCATGTTTTTGCTCCAAAAAAGAGGCTTCGCGCAAACGAGGGTTTGAGCGAAAGATAAAGTTGAAAGGGATTTTTTGGTATTAAACGACGTCGCCGGGGTATGTGGCGTCGTCGTACTGGTAGAAAATTTCTTTATATTCAGGTGCAGTAATCTGACAGTTGCTGTCACCTGATGGGGCAACCTCCTGGACTATCCCATGCCGCGCACCCTTTTCACTGTCGCAGAACAATAACTTCGGCGGATCAATATCTGGGTCGTCCATAATCCAGTCTTCCGGATGCAGGTCGTCGTTGTACGGCACCGTCAGCGTGAAATCATCCACCCGTTGCGGCGTGAGCATTCGCGATGATGGTCGACCGTCCTGAAACTGTATCCAGCAGCGAGGATTCGCGTAGCTCCAGTCCAGTGGCTCCGTGACGTGCAGCGTAATTTCCTGGAAGTCGTAAATCATCGCGTCAATCAGGCAACTTTGGGTTTTCCCGGTTGGAATGTCGTCGGACAAAATGATGTGATCACCGAAGTCATGACACCATCCCAGCATTGAAGTCGTAGCCGTATAGGTTCGACGTTGGTGGAGATATTTCATTAACCGACGCATCCCGATACGCCAGGCGCGATCTGCAGTCATGGCAACATCAATGGTGTAGGCCTCCGTTTTGCGCGGAAAAGGATTTTCCGGCGTCCGGCACTGTACGGTTTCCTCCGCCCAGGTCACAGGGTTGATATATTTCACATCCACGCCATCAAAATCATCCTCCGACGGGACCCTGAATGACGTCTGCATTTCCTCCACGGTATCCTGAGGAGTAATGATCCCTGTCCAGCTTTTGACGCCCTCTCTCCCGACAGAAAGCAACCCGTCAGACAGCAGAAAATACCCCATGCCAGCCTCGGCTATTTTGTCGAAAATATCCTTTGCTGACGTGCTGTCACTGCTTGCCTGGTGATCAAAATATTCTCCCCTTGGCGTCCAGTAGGTCGCCTCCAGCGTACTGAGCGCCGCAATGTCGATCTGGTCGTCGCGATATCCAAGACTGCGGGCAAGATGCAGGAACGCACCGCTGATTGTCCTGTCACCACCGCCATCATAATTTCGTGTGGCGACAACACTCACACGCTTGTCTGACTGGGCCGCCAGCTGGCCGCCGGTTTCAACCGTGATCCCTATTGTTGATATCCCTGCGTAGGAGGTCGGACGGGAAAGCAAACGACCTCTGAGCGCCTGCCAGAACATGCTGTCTCTCGCGTTGTTGCTCCCCTGCTCGTTACGGCGGCGGCATCGAACCTCCACCAGCCCGGGAGAGGACAGATCAAAACGCTCTGTAAAACCGAGGCCATTAATGTTTTTAAGCGCGTAAACCCCTGGCTTACTCGTCCACCCTGATCCGGAACCATAAACGCGATACTGGATTTCATACTCGACATGGCGGACCCGCTTATTCCCGTTGTTCTGGAACCCGCAAATTCCGTTTGGGAAAGCAAAGTTGACCTCGAAGGCATCCACAACTTCATTTTGCGGGCAGGCCAGAAAGGGGCCGAGCCAGGTTTCATTATCGTTAATACCAGACGCGGCAAAATCCACGACGGTACGGGTCATAAAGCCTGACCAGGTGCTGTCAACGACACCGTTAACCACACGCTGTACGGTCGCAGAGGGACCATCAGTAGACGCTATCTGGTATTCGTTGCCACGGTGCGCCAGGGAAATCCGCTGAGTGCCTTCCGGCAATCCGGAAAAGGCAGTGCCAGAATCGTATGCCAGCGTCACGCTGGCTGTTACCGCAGGGCTTCCGCCGCTGGATGCTGTACCAACTGTAAATACCGGGCTGTCGCCAAATACTGACGCAGGCAGGAATGATGACGTAATGGAACCGCCACGCCAGGGGCTGGAGATCTCCACGATACGTATCACGCCGCCATCATCCTGAGCAATGAGCCCCGAACCAGTCAACCCGCCATTAATCGCTGCGAGCAAGCCAGACATTGTGCCGTAGTTGGCGACCAGAGATATGGTATAGGTGATACCCTGCCAGGTCAGAGCAAAGGTCTGGCTGGTTGTCGTAAAGTCATACGTTGACGGCGAGGCACTGGCGCGTAATACCGCAGTCGCTCCCCCTGTTCCCGGAACGGGGTCCTGGTGAGGGGTATACGTGGCGATCTGCAGGTCATAGTCAGTACCGTTAAACGTTAGGGTGACAGGCATTCCGCTGAATGGCGCAATCTCTGACACGACGTCGCCTGTCAGCACGTTAAAACCGCCCTCGATGGATACCTGATAATTCACTGGCGCTTTCAGGGTGACAATTGCACCGGCGATCCAGCCAGGAGGAAGTTTGTTCTCATCCTCGTCTTCATCATTATCATCATCGACATCGAGGCCAGAAAACGAGACAGAGGCACCGCTGACGGTCATGGCATCAGCAACGATATCACTGGCTTCAGGGGCAGTCTGAGCCATATCGAGGCCGCTGCCGCTCGACGTTCCCCCAACTTCCGTTGAGTTGAACCATATCTCACTGCGACGATCCCCGGCCACATTATCGCCAGGCCCATAGCTGGTATATGAAAAGCCCTCGCCTAAGGTCAGCGCCGGAGTTTCTCCTACCCGAAAATCCCCACCGGTATAGGAGAAACGCCCATGTCCAAGGCAGACAAACATTTCGACCGTCATTCTGGTTGGATCAGCGGGGTCGAATCGCGTTACCGGCTGTACCAGGTAATCCGGGTAGATCCGGTTTCGCCCGAAAGCCTCCCTAACGGGATCGCCAAGCTTCGCTGTGTTGGCTTTAGCCGGATTCAGATCCAGCGATGAAGCGTTACTGGATGAAAAGCCGCCCAGCTCTGGTTTAGGGGCAAAGAATAATGCATAGGCCGTAGACGCAATGGATACGGCCACCGAAACCCACGCGGCAATTTCAAGACCCGTGCCATACGGAATGGGATATATCCGCACGTCGCTGTCTGGCCGCAACAAACATAACGGCCATTCCGCCGGGGGGACTGCCTGGCCGTTCAGCTCGATCACGACCGGATGAGTTTTATCCTGTGAATAGCTCGGGACATTTCTGCTCATCCACTCATGCAGCGTCAGCACACCATGCTCGTGCGTTTCAAGGGGTTCACCCGGAAGCCGGGACGGGTAAAACTTTATCGTCATTGCCAGAACTCCACGCGGTTAAAGCGACGGATAAATCGCGACAGTGGCAGAAACGTAACCCCCGAGCCTGGATTGCATTCCGCGACCTGCAGCTGGTTATCGAGCATTACAACGATCCCGACATGGGAAACTGTTGAGCCCGAATAGCAAGCCACTCCGGCACCTTCGCAGGGTTCACAACGTTTCAGCGAAAGCATCAGCTTTCTCGCTTCCCGGTCGAGGCCCCCGCCGTCTTTGGTCACACCTGCAAAATCCGGCCATTCAGGCAGCCCCAGGTCGCGACGTATCTCATTTACAATGCCGAAACAGTCGAGCTGCGGATATACGCGCCCGCCCTTCAGCCAGGTGACTGAACGGTATTTATCAGGGTTAAACATATTTGCCTCAGATTAGTAACGTAAGCCCGGATGCTCGGCGAGGTTGTAACGTTTACGGGGCCAGGCTGTTTTGAGGACATTCATATAGCCTGCCGTGACCTGAACTGCTGTCGGGGTCCAGGAGCCGGATTTGATATCGAGCGTATACGGTGATGATGCTGGAGCAGACAGATCGGATGAAATGTACCGCCGGAATGTCAGCGTGGCTGATTTCATTTCATCCAGAATTTTATCGATCGCCTCAGAAACCCTTCCGTCAATATTACTGATAGCAAACTTTAAATCCTGTGTCCCGTCGGCGTTCCTGGCTGGTAAGGCGATATCTATCGCGCTGGCTTCAAACGTCGCCGGCTGACCATTTTCCAGCATCAGTAATAT
>OCLZ01000376.1_pt1 | contig 11997 bp, 10 predicted proteins | sample 1496091 | NCBI WGS metagenome assembly OCLZ01 (sample SAMN01760948, study PRJEB22395) | human gut metagenome | reverse complement strand
CTTCCTTGGATTTTTCCTTTGTTGAAGGTCAGCAAGCTTCATGCCGATATCAGCCTTTAGTTTCGGGTCTTTCTCTTTTCTGAATAATATTGTCAGTTCCCGGACTAGTTCGGTCTTATCTACGTCCTGGCCTTCCGTGCCTCTGTCAATGGCATCTGCACGTACTTGCGTCTGGTGCTCCTGAATGAATGCTTGTACCTTATCACTGTTGAACCATTTAGACAGGTTAACCCGGAACCCTTCGCCTTCAGATTTTAACGGCTTTTCCCGTGAGCATACAAAAGCCATCTTCTTATCTTTGGTAATCAGATAAGCATGTAAACAAAATCGTTCCTTCTCAGTCAATTGAGATATGAAAGATGCTCTTTCTTCTTGTGTGTATATTCGTTGTGCCATAATACTTTGATTTAGGGGTATGCAGAAAAATAAGCATACCCCTGTGATTAATAATTATAAACCGGTTAAACCATAACCGGAAACTCTCTCTACTCTTTCATCCAATCTGGATGAGATCTGTTTTAACCGGAATAAATCCCATTTAGCAAATTCTTCAACCGTTACGCCCTGGCCAAAACGGGCAAACCAAAGCTGATTACCTGCAAAAGGTCGCAAACCCTGTTCTTTCTCATAATCCCGGCATTCCCTGTATGCTGCGTACAATTTTTGATATAGTTCAAACAGCTTCTTTTCTTCTGCACGGAATTTACGTACGCCGATTGACGAGATACACTTGTCTACTTCTTCAGTATTAAAGTAGAATCGCCCGTTTTCCGCTTGAATAAGCGATAATTTTACACCTTTGATGTTCCGGACATAATCCGTACAAACGCCCTCCAAACGACCTAATACAGCGTCAAAAACCTTTCTGATCCTAACTTTCTCCTCATTCGGGCAAAAAGGAAGAGAAAGAACGTATTCCCGTTCTTTATTTCGGATAATTTCCGCTATAGCCCGTTCAGTCTTTAAAGCTTCCAGCAATTCAATATCAACTGCAAAGCCTTCCTTTTCGAATGCAGGCACTAAAATTTCATTGATAAACTGCTCAATGTCATGGAATCTCTGCAATTCTTCCGCTCTAGCTTCTTCGTTGATAACTGTGTTTGGTAAATTAATAATCTGTGTCATAATTATTTATGATTTAATAGTGAGTAAAAAAATCCAAGAAAAAAAATTTATCTGTATCGAATGCCCCCCAATTCTACCACCTGGTAGACCGGGGGTGTACCCCTCCCTCTCTTACCAGTCATCAAAATACAGATAAAAGCGTTTCAACTTCCGATCATATCGCTTCTGAATAAACTGTTGCCGTTGCTCCTTCGAACGAAAGTAGAACATTGTTCGAAGGTCAATCCTCAACTTGTACATTGTCGACACGTCAGGAGATAAACGAGTTGTGTCTAATGGCTGTTGCCTGTTGATTAAGTCCAGCTTCTCCATATTATTTAATCCAAAGTCCAAACTCCTTACTCCTTCTGGCTCCGTCCAGTATATCTAAAATTCTATCTGTATTATCAGCGTTTTTACCGGTATACCCAGCAATAGCAAGTGTATTATTTGCTATATTATTTAACTGTATAAGCTGCGCTTCTGCCATTGCGCTTATTATTGGCAAATCAGCATTGATGATGTTTGTTAAAGTATGCACATCTACCCTTTGAGCGGACAGGTCTGCACGCATAGCATTCAGATAACTTCCAATAATATCAGCTTGATCTTCGGTTATATTCTTAGCCGCACCAGTTAACCCAGATTGCTTATTGTTGTCAGGTTCAAATATATCATAGCCTTTATCTTTTGCCTCGTCTTTTCGGTCTTGTAGCCATGCATTATATTTATCTTGATCCTTCATGATATTATCTGTCGCTTTATCTACGACCTCACCGGCTTTCTCAAACTTTTCAGCATCGCTCAATGCTGTATTAAGCATTATATCACTTATCTCTTTTTGTGCTTTTTCTAACTCGGGGCCGATGAAAAGAGAATAAGCCATTTGGGTAGCTAGGTTTTCCAACATGTCAGAAACAGATTTTGTAAATAATTTAGCTGCGTCTGATCCATTTGAAAAAGCATCAACCAAAGCGTCCGATAATGTACCTCCAAAATCCCCGAATATTCCTGTTAAGTAATCATTCATCTCCTGCAATGCGTCCTCTGCTGTCTGTGACAAATCAATAAGATTCTGCAAAGCCGCTTTGTCTTCTTCGGACATTTCACGGGTATTTATGATTGTTTCGGCTAGCTCTTTATTAAATTTACCTGCACCGTCAATAAGATCCGGATAAACATCAAGTATTGATGAATAAATATCTTTGCCTTTACCCCAACCAAATATCCCCGTCTTTTTATGCCCCGTCTTAACCTCTATATCCGCAAGTCCGGCATATGCTTTCTTTAGTTCAGCTTGTGGATCTGCAATCCCAAAAACCTTCTTAAAAAAAGCATCTTTTGATTGGCTTTTCTGTTGTTCTACGGTTCCTAACAATTCATTGTTTAAACCCGACATCGCCTCTTCCAGCACATTTACAGCATTAGCAGCCTTTCCGTATGCGTCTGTACCGAAAATAGTTTTAGCTTTTTCATATTCAATATTTTGCTGTAATAATAATAGATTGTATTCTCTTTGTTGAGAAATGGTCTCATTCATAATTTCCTTCAACGCCGCTTGATGCCTGGCCTCAGCGGCAAAAGCTTTACCTATAAAGTTTGCGGCCTCACCTACCGCCGCCGCTATTCCTCCAATGATACCGCCTTTGGCGAATCCTTGCCCTATATTAGAAATAGCGCTCATTGCATCCTGTACACCGCTCATTGCATCGGCAGCCTTTGTGTTGCCCATTTCCTCAAACATAGAGGATAAATCACCAACGACATCACCAAGCATTGACGATGCAGTAGAAGCGGCAGACCCAATATCTTGTAGACCTTCAGAAACTTCTTTGAATCCCTTCGCTGATTTTAGCTTTGCTAAGCCTTTCGTAAATCTTTCAAATATATTATCCCAGGAGTTGGATTTTCCGCCACTTAACAATCCTTCTAGTGCTTTTTTTAATTTATCCAACTCTGCGGGACTTTCTTCAATGGCTTTTAATTGTTCAGGAGAAATAAATTCTATGCCATTAACATCACCATTACCCGAAAGATAACTGCGTAATAGCCTTGCCTGTTCTATAAGTTTTGATAAATCAGAAAAGCCCATTTCAGAAACATCACCAAATAATCGTTTAAGGAAAGTGTTATCTTGATTGGCTAACGCCTTATTTTCTTCTTCTGTAATTGATTTTAAGGCCTCTTTCATTTTGTCATTAGCCACTTTAACAGACCGGTCTATTTCCTCTCCGTTTTCATCTGTACGCTTTGCGTTTAATATAGCTATATCATTATTGAATTGTTTTTCAACAGTCTTTCTCCTTGTGGCAAAATCTTGATATTTCAGCAATAAGCTTTTTAACAAATCTCCAGTTTGTTTTTCCTGTAAATCAGAAGACTGCTTAAGTTGTTCGTTTTGCTGCGATTGGAAGTTTTCAACTTGTATACTTAATGGATTCTTTTTGATTTCCTCCTTGAGATCATAGTATTTTTCTTGAGCAAGATGCAACCCCTCACCAAAATCCTCTGCAATCTTGTCGCTTAAATCGGTATCTACATTTAGTACAATACCCAAACCGCCATTCTTTTTATTATCGGCTTGGAGTATATTTTCTGCATCATTTAATGTTGTATCAATATATTGTTCAAGTTCTTCGGGGCTTAACACGGTTCCGTCCGGAAGAATAGGCGTTACATGCACCATAACGTCTTTTCCTGCTTGATTTAACTGAAATGACGAACTAAAAACAGTAGCAATACCATCACCAGCATCTTCCCAACCTTTTTTTGCTAACTCTGCAGCATCTACAAGGGGACGTGCTAATAAATCGACATTGCCTTTACCAAATGTTTCATTCATCTGATTCCCCAGAGTCTTTAGTTGATTGGTCAAATCGATTATACTTGTAAATTGTAATTTATCTTTTTTGAAATTAGGGTTTTCTTTTTCCCATTGCTCACGTTCTAATTTTCTTACCTTTTCGAGACTATCTTTTGATTCTTTTTCGATGGCCGCATTTCTTTTATGGTAATCTAATTTAATTTGAGCAAGAGTTTTCTCGCTGCCATCCTTCATTAAATTGATGCGGGTCTGTTCGATATCTAATTCGGCTTTTGTTACAGCCTCTTTCAAGATCTGATTTGCTTTTTCAATTTCACTACGTTGTTTTTCAGTGTCTACAAATGAGGTTTTTTCCTTTGAACTTTCATATACCTTAAGCTGTTCATTTGCTTCTTTCAAGGCATTGCTAGCCCGAGTGTAGCTTTCTATAATATCTTTAGGTATACCTTTAGTTACACCTTTATCTAAGCTTGCTCTTTGCTTTGAGTCAATATGTTCTAAAGCCGAATCGGCTTGCTTCTTGATTTCTTCCCAATAAGCTTTGTTTTTAATGACATCCTTGTCTGCTTCTTCTTTATTGAAAAATGGGTTATATTTTTTTTGAATCTGAATTAACTCTTCTTGATAACCATAGTAGTTATTAACATACTGCCTTACTGCATCTCCAAAGCCTTTACCTAGGTCTGCATTATTAGTTAAATATCTTATTTTGTCAAATACCCCTCTTATTGTTTTTTCAATACCATATCCTTCTTTTCGAAATGTTTCCGTCAAATCGACAATATCATCAACCATGGAAACAAAATAATTATCATCTTTTCCCTTTACCTTCTTTTCTGCAATATGCCTTATTTCTTCCAAGGCATCTGCCTGTTTTTTTATTGATTCACCTGCAACATCGTTTATTGCATTTGACTGCAATCGAGCTGCTAAAGAATCTTTTATTGATCTGGTTATTTGTCTATAGGCGGCATCCAATTCGTCAATAGAACTCTTCTCTGTTAATAAATTAGGCAAATATTTACCGTATTCATTATTAATATCATTTATAGCCTTTCTTCTCCCCTCTGTCCCTTCGTTTGTACGTTTAAGAGCATCGAAAAGAAGTCTGGCATTTGTTTCTCCTTTAATCAACTCTTGATTAAAATTGGATAGGCTCTCTTTTAATTTGCTGACATTTTTTTCTCCACTGATCAAACCTTGTATCCACGCTTGGATTTCCCTTGAATAGGCCGTAAGAACTGTCACGCCTATAATTAAAGCCGTCTGCCAATTCACCAACGCACTTAATATCTGTTTATACACAGGAGTAAAAGTTTCCCCTGACTTACGGAGCGATGCTACCTCTTGTCGGACTCGTGAAATTTCATCCGCCAGCATAGGCAAGTTATTACTAAGCGAAATAATACCTGTTGAAATAGATATAGCGAAGTTTGGAAGTTCTCGAGCAACCATGCCTATTTGAGTACGTAACCCATTATACTGCGTACCCATCGTTTTGGCCAAAGCTGCATTGTTAGCCATTTCAGCGTTGATCTTTGCAAGATTCTCATCTGCATTGTTTATGGTTGTCAACAAAGATCTTCCAATGCCAGAATTACGGTCCGTCTCAGATAGAGAGCGGTAGGTATCTTTCAACTTCTTCAATTCGGCTTCGAGCATCTTGATAGAACCGGCCGCCGTTTGAGCAGTACCTTGTTCCTTCTCCAACTCACTATAGTAAGCAGACATTTGCTTTTGGGCATCACTATATCTTGTTAGTGACTGGATGTATTCTTTAAATTCACCAGCAGACTGTTTTTTTAATGCTCTTTCCCGTGCCGCTGCTAATTGATCGGCTCCTTTTGCAGCACCTTGATAAGCGTTTCCAACCTTTAGAATATCCTCCGCATCTTTCTGTGTAATGCGTGTTTTACCAATTTTTATTCCTCCGGCGATCTTGGCGACTTCCTGTGCTAATGCTTTATCTTCCTGGAGTATTTTTTTTAGATTATCCTCTCCTGTTATACTGTAATATAAATTGCCTAAAAATCCACCTTTATTTGCCATGTTATTGTTTATTTAAAAATTTAACAATTAAATCTTCTCGTAATAAAGTCCACTTTTCGCCTTTGTGTTTTGCTTGGATAATACAAAAAAACAAGGGTGTGAAACCATGATTATTTTTTTCTGATTCATTAATAAAATCAAGTCCAATATCTGTACCTAGAACATTCTCTATAGATTCATCAACCCCATAAGTCTGATACATATCGTTTACATTCAAAAACACATCTTTAGTGTTCCTGTCAATACGTATATTAATTGGTGAACCTTTCACATCATACACATAATAAACATACGTATCATCTTCTTTTATTCTCTTTATATTCATGCCTTTAGGCTCTATATTATTTCCATTACAAACCGTTCGAAGGCCAATACAATTGGCTGCTTACCCGTAAATCGAAAAGCGTAATCTAGCTTATCGTTATGATCCACACATAGGTAGATATCCCCTCTTCTAAGATTCTTTTCCCACCAGGCGATATCAAACGGTATCTTCATACCCATTCTGTCAATTAGGCGTATCTGGTCGATGTTTTCTACTTTTGTCGCTATCATATGCTCATTTCGTTTAAAAAGTCGTCGTAACATTTAACGATAGCATAATGACCGCCAGCTGCTTTTATTTTTGCCTCAACATCCTTCTGTATATCCGACTGGCGATCCCTGCCTATCTTGATCTCAAAATTGTACACCTTGCCGTTATAAGTCACTTGTACATCGGCAATACCTTTCGTTGTACCGGACTTGCGCCAGCATCCCAGATGCGAATCATATTGCCCCTGGCTATTCTGACGCTGATAGAAGGCATTATTTACCTTTGACCAAGCATCTATACATTTAGCCAAAGAATTGGCTGTATCGTCCCGAAATGAGGTCTTAAATCGGCAATGTTCAGGTATAGAACTGTTCCGGTATTTCCAGTTGAAATAATCTGCCTCTAATTGCTTCACGCTATCCGGTTTCATATACCGGGATTTGGCCGGTTTCTTTATCTTTGCTATCGTAGGAATTAAATCATTCGTATTCATTACGCAATAAGCTTTAAATCAAATGTTTCAATTAATGATTTCAGTACCGGGTTAATACCTAATAGTGTATCCAATGTATTAGGAGCCGGTCTACAATCAGTCATAAGATCACGTATTAACCAATCTGCCAGGTCGATCTTATTAGTCCTATCCTGATCGGTCGCATTCTTTTCCAATATATCCGATACCTGGATGTTAAGCTCTATGGATTCAAGCTCTTTGGCCTTATCTTTCCAGTAGTCGAACCCATCTACATCGGGGAACGCCAGAACCGTTCTTCCATGTAATACCTTCATCTTTTCAATAGATAGCTGGGATTTACCGCCCGTAGCCAACCAAATGTATTCAGGATATACGCCAGACGCAATCAAGGCTGATTTCTCACTTTCTACCAATGCTACCGGCTTTTCAGGGTACATCTTCAAAAGGTGCTCACCGAATAAGCATTGAACCAGGTTGAAATTGTCCGGCAATAGCTTCTTTTTCTTCAATACCGAATGAACCCAGTTGATGCCACCTGCATCTTTTACCCTATGTCCGGTTTCCTGGTTATACTTCATGATCTTTCCAGTTCTAACTTTGCCATTGATATCAATCTGCCAGTAGATAATACAACCGTCTTTTGTGGCTCCCAGCGCATAATCTCCCATGATCCGGACAATAGTAGGGGAAGACAGCGAATAACGGTCAAATAAGCCGCACAAGAAGCGGATAAACGAACTATTATAGCTTACTGCCTTTTCAACGTATTGAAAAGGAATATAGCCTACTTCCTGTTGAGGCTTCTGTATCGGTTTTTGCCGGACAGGAGCTACAAACAGTTCTTTCTCTACCGGATTATCAATAAAGAACTGTTTCGGTGTATAGTGGTATCCGCAACTACTTTCGTGGTTGCACCGTCCGACCGTTTTGGCTATCGGTTCCCCTGTATTGCCGTCCAGGTAATAGGCGAACGAGTGAGGATCGCCACACAACGGACATTCATGTCGGGAAGATCGACCGGAGTACTTTTCCAGATATGGTTGATTGCAATTTGTCATAACCAAAGTATTACGGTTTGAAGCTGAAAGCATACTTCAGGAACATTGCAAACGTCAGATTGTCAACATACAAGTATTTGAACATCATAAAACCATTACTTTCTGTACAATCATCATCAATCTCTATGTCCATTTTATGATCGTAACTTTCGATATATCCCTCTTCCAAGCCGATATAAAGTTGTCCCTTCTCAAGCATTATACGCAGCCCTTCGAATGTGTCAGTAATATATTCTTTAGGCGTAAGATTACAAAAGAGACGAAGTGAAGGTATATCCTCAACCTTAGTGCAAATGACAATTTGAGTATTGATATCTGAAATTTTATTTTTTACTGTTTCCATATTGCTAATCTTGTTTTTTTATTTGGTGACAAAACTCGGTTCGGCAACTCGGTACGTACCGAACCGGGTTTATTCGAATGGTAAAACTCAGTATTGAATGATTTTTTATAAATATCTTATTTACAGGTATATGCATTATTTCGGGTGTAGGGTGTGTAGGATGTGTAGGTAAAAAAAAACTTTATTTTTTTATTGCATAGATAACATTGCCTGTTCTTTGCCTTACTACTTCAAACCCCAACGTTCTAACCCTTTCCGAAAATGTCTTGATAGATACAGACCTATACCCACAATCAACAGTATATTCCTTGTATTCATCATAAATAGTTTTAAAAAAGTAACTTCCCATGAAAGATGGAGTATATCCAAACTCATCAATGAACATCGCCACGCTATCCGATTCTTTACGATAATTGTCTATCTGCTCTTTTACCTTTACAGAGTAGGTGAAATGCTTCTGGTTAAGCAATCTAGTTAGTCCGCATAATACCCAATTGAACACGCCGCTTAATTCATTATCTATTATCTTTCTAGCCAATTCCGGATCTTGTTCGGATTCTGGTATAGTTTCAGTAAAAGGGATAATGATAAACCGGCGGAAAAATGCGTTCGTTTGCTCTACTTCCTTCGGTAGCTCATTACAATTGAACATCAACTTTGCGTATGACTTCATCGTAAAGGGCTTACCGTAAATCTGCCTGGCTTCTACCGGTTCACCACTAACCAATTGCTTAAATACAGAGGCTTCCAATTTGCCATTAATCTCACTGGCATAATTAAGTAGCTTGTTTGCCAGTTCTGCACGCTGGTAACTATCGTATTTAGTCAAATTCTGTAACGAGTAAGAGCAAATATTTTCTTGCCCCAGTAAAGCATTGACAATCTCAAAGAAAACAGATTTACCATTTGCTCCGGAACCATAAAGGATAGCAGCCTTTTCCAGTTTGAGGTTACCCACAAAGATGTAACCAATGTATTCAGATAATACATTCCTACAATCTTCATCAGGCAATACCCTTTTAAGATAATTATCAAACATTGGGCAGGTAGCTTCTTCATCATATCGAAAGGACAATTGATATTTAATAAAGTCCTCACGGTGGAAAGGACGTAAGCCTTGACGATCCGGGGATATCTCAAAAGTGCCGTTTTTCAGATTGATAAGGACATATTCCCCTTCTTCCGGTGGTCTCAATGTCGATTCTGAAAGGAATTGCTTATAAAGTTCGTCCTTAAACATGTGATACTTTGACTCTAATACTGGAACTCCCATTTTCCTTGCAACTCTGGCTAAAAAGGGCTTAAAGTCTTCGGCCCCGATCGGCTGCCAGTATTCACCATTAAAAACGTATATGAAGCCGTCACGGGTAGATAACCCCCAATTATTAGCAGTTGCAACAGTTAATAATTCATCAACGACTATAACAACATACAGCTTCCTGGGAATCTTCGCATCTTCAGATAGTCCGGCCTTATCACAAAAGCATACCTTTTGAATTTGATTTAGGAGAATCTCTAATACAGAATGGCACGAGCTAGATTTACGTTCTATTGCTCTTTCACACCGTTTAAGTTCTTCCCCTATCAGTGTTATTTTACTTTTGCTCATATTTATTGTAGGCCTCAAATTTATATCAACAATTATTACTCAACAGTCCTTTTACTTCAGATAATTTGTACCGAACTTTACCGCCTATCTTGTAGGATTTCAAATATCCGTTTTTATTCCATCTCCACAGGGTAGACCTTTCAACCTTTAGAATGTTTATTACTTCGCTAACGTCAATATAAGACTCATTTTCTTCTGGCTTAGACATTTTAGACAATGTTTCCTCGATAAGTTTTTCGGAATAGTTTCTCAAGTCTTCAGCACTGACCACAATTTGAACATTAGCTCTTACATTCATTAATTCTCTTATATCCATATCTCAATTATTCGCCCGTTATACGATCGCCATTTCAGAATATCCTACCTTCATCGTTTGGGCTATTTTTATTTTTTTTGATAACTATCGCAAATGGCGGTGCGATTAAAATTTAAAGCCTGAAAATAAAAAAGCCCAGAATTCCCCTTATAAGGAATCCTGGGCTTACTGTGCCTCTATTGTCATTTATGTTGATGCAAAGATAACTACAAAATTCAACAAAACAAATATTTAAAGTAAAACTTTAGATAAAAATTGTATTACTGTATATTTTAGTGCAATACGCTATTCTATTAACTTGATAAGTTCTTTCTTTATGTCCTCATCAATTTCTCTATATCTAGCAAAAGCCTTACTACCTTCTTTATGTCCGGATAATGCCCCAACCAGATTTGGGTCTTTCACTTTTTTGTATAGGTTTCCAACAAATGTACGTCGGGCCATGTGACTGCTAGCCACTTCGTAAATGGGGTGCTTTTCTTCTTCTCTAGTCACCTTGTTTAAAACTGTCACAATTCTGTTTATACCGCATGCTATCAATATCTCCTTGATCATGGTGTTATATTCGTTTCTGTTGGAATGAAAGGGAAATAATCGACCTTTATAGTCTTTACCTTGATATTTATCAATTAACATCATTCCTCTTTCATTCAGTGGAACACGCACTATTTGGGGACGTTCCCCTTTTGTTTTATTAGGGATATATTCTATTGCTCCATTTATAACATTATTAGGAGTAAGTTTAAATAGATCCGATATTCTGCATCCTATTAGACATTGGAAGATAAAAATATCTCGATGTCTTTCCATTGATGGATTTGATGATAAATCAAAATCGGCAATTTTGTTACGTTCATCAATCGTGAGGTAAAAAGGAGTTCCGTATCTTTCTGCAGCCTGTTTTTTGTACCTAGTGAATGAGCTATTATCAGTTAATCCCTGATCATAGCACCATCTTAAAAAAGATTTGAAACATGACATTGTCACGCTTATGTAATTATCACCCTTTGGCCTAGGAATCTCTCTTTTTTTATACCCTTTGATTAATTCCGGATGCTCTTTGCAGATATCGTATTCGTTACGCAAATAGCATTCAAAATCTTCTAATGTATCCACATCGATTGTATTTATATCCCATTTGAAACGACCGGTATGTTCGCCTATTATATTCCTGGCTAACTCATAACGTCTTACAGAGTTTTCGGTAGTCTTATAATAAATAAATCTTCCTTGTGACAAATTTTTTCTTTGTCTACAGTCTTCCATTAATGCGTAAATATCCATATGTTCATGGCTATATTTTTTAGGATTGATCTTTTTATCAATCAGAACGGCTAACATCTTACTGTCAATTTCATCTTTGTCAATCTGATTATACACTTCAGCAATGATATTTTTCATATCAGCAACATCCTTGTTAAATTTAGTGCGAGCTTTAGCGTCATAAATAACCTTTGCTTTTATACATTGGTTCTTATCGTCCCATACATTGGGAGATACTTGTATGTCGCTTTTATAAAACAACTGTACATTTCGTCCATCGGTTAATCTAAACCTAACGTTTACCGATTCCGATTTCTTCACTGAGGTTCTAATAAATGCTTTTATAGTCGCCATAGTTTTACGATTTTTATTGTTGTGCAAATATAACAAAAATGCACAACTTAGATCGGAAGAGCACACG
>OCLZ01000347.1_pt1 | contig 12546 bp, 9 predicted proteins | sample 1496091 | NCBI WGS metagenome assembly OCLZ01 (sample SAMN01760948, study PRJEB22395) | human gut metagenome | reverse complement strand
ACGAGCCAACGGCCAATGCAGTCGGCCTGCTTGCGTCCGGTGGCGGTGAGCCTCCACGAACGGTCCGGCACGGTGACGTTGTCCTGCGTATACAGCGAGTTGTCACCCTGTTCGCCGGCGCTGATGATGACGTTCGCCTCCGACTCGCCATGTCGGATCACATACAGATCAAGGGGCATTCCCATATTCGTTTATTCCTTCGCTTTCATCCACATCCTGCGCGCACGTTCCTTGTTCCGCCGTTCATTCGGCCGGTGGCGCGCATCATCATTGAATGCTTCCACCGTAGCTGATTCGCGCGTGTTTCGCACGCGCGGACACGTCGATTTCACGATTGGCACACCCGAATTTCGCGGTGCCGTCACCGGCGGTTCACCGCAACCGGCGTGGTAGACGCCGTGATCGCAATCACTCCGGCCAGATGCCGTTCTGCGCGTACTTGGTGCGGTACTCCCCCGGCGTCATGCCGGAATGTTTTTTGAACACCTTCGAGAAATGGCTTTGCGACCGGTATGCGAGGATCTGGGCGATCTCGTCGAAGCTGTATTCCGAGTATTTGAGCATGTTCTCGGCCGCTTCCATACGCTTGTCGGTGATGTATTGCGATATGGCCGTGCCCGTTTCGCGTTTGAACAGCTCCGACAGATACGTGGGATTCAGATGCACATGCTCGGCGAGGATGGGCACGGTGATTTTCTCATGCAGATGGTAGTGGATGTAGTCCAGGCATTCGTTGACGGCTTTGGAATGTGTTTCCGCCTTCTGCATGTCGGCCATGGCCCATGTGAAGAATGTCATCATGTCGGTGTGCAGGCGGCGCACGTCGTCGGGCGTTTTGCAGTTTTCCAGGTTCTGGATGTACAGGTCGGAGGCGTTGTAGGCGTCCTCCTCGTCCATACCGCCTTCGATGGCGAAACGTGTGGCGAGCGTGATGGTGGTGACGAACCGGTATTTCGCGTTTTTGAGCGGATCGTCCGACAGGTAGCCGTACAGTCCGGAGTCCCACAGACGTGTGCTTTCGGCGATGGCGTTGATGTCGCCGGAACGCATCATGTCGTATTGCTTCATTTCCTCGACGTACCGGTGGTGCCGGACGCGGTCCTCCCTGGAAAGAAAGTCCAGGTATCTCAGCTTCGCTTCGTCAACAACAGCCATGCTTCTCCCCGCTATTTCCGATCGTCCAAATCGAATCCTCCCTCAAGGATAAAGCTCTTCAGCAGCTTCGTGGCGAGAAGATTCGCCGTGAATTGGGAGACCGGACTATCCGGCTTATCGAAAAACGCCTTTGCCAAAGACCTGTTAACCGACGCTTTCAACCGGTCGAATCGTCCGAATTCGTTCAGGGTTGTCTCTGTAAGGTCAAGCCGCATCATCTCGTTGAGCAACGCCCCATCCACGTCAAACGCCTTGGTGATTTGCTCCACTTGGCTGTTTTTGGCGCTGTTCGCGTAATACGTGATGTAGTCGCGCAGCGTCTTGCCTTCCTCCAACTCGATTTCGCCACGTTCCACATCATGCATGAACAGTTCGGCATACCGTTGTTCCTCTTGACTGAGCGAAGCAAACGACTTATGCAATTCCTCCTCGGCTGATGTCAACAGGGCCGGATCGCCTCCGCCAAGCGCCTTGAGCCATTTGGTGAAGTTGGCGTTCATATAATCCGTATCAATCAATCCTGTATCTATCTCAGTGATATGGCCGTCAAGTTCATATGGCGCTTCCGGACCGCTGCCGGAACCTTCGCCGCTGCTGAACATTTCCTTATACCGCTGTACAAGAATCAGATATGTCCGTTCATCGAACTTCGGCCGCACAACCTCCACGGATCCATCGTCATGGGTGACGGAGTATTCCTGCCGCCCCCAAGTGAAACCTTGCACTTTGGCGGATTCCAGGAAATCATTGAGTTCCACGAACAGTTTTGCGAACTTGCGGCACGCCTCCACCGATTCCGGCAGTCGCATGAAATCTTCCACGCCTCCGGCACTGAACACGGAGGCGATTTCTTCGAAACGCGCATCCATCAGGCGCACGTTTTCCGGCAGTTTCTGCACGAACAGATCGAGCGGCTTGTCTCCGGAATACAGTTTTACCGCCGCTTCGATATACCCCTTCATGGTGTGTGGCTTGCGGTAGTAGCGGATAGTTCCGAAAGGCTTATCGGGACCGAACAGTCGATTCGTGCGACTGAACGCCTGGATGATGTTCTCATAGTCGATGATTTTGTCGAGGTACAGCGTGTTGACCCACTTGGAATCGAAACCTGTCAGCATCTGATCAACCACAATCAGCAGATCCAGCCGCTCCTCACGGTGCTGGTCGACCGTCAGGTATGGACGCTTGTGGGAAAGCCGCGCGGTGATGTCTTTCTTCATCTTCGGCCATGTGGGGATGATGAAATCCTTGTCGAACAGTTCGTTGTAATCGCCGATGATTTCCTTAAGCGCATCCTCCTTGAGGATTGCGCCGTCGGAATTGTCGACGTTGGGGTCGAACAGCGCGGTCACGTGCATCTGCGGAGCACGTTCCTTGAACAGATGGTAATAGCTGATCGCCTCGGGAATGGAACTCGTGGCCAGCATCGCATGGAATTTGTTGCCTCTGCTCAGCAATGGGAATTGGTCGAGAATATCCTCCACGACCTTGTCTTCATGTGGCGTGCCTTGCGCATACTGCGCTGCGGTCAGATAGTCCTCAATGCCTTTGACATGTTCTCCGGCCTGCGTTTCCATGGGTCCCATCGGCATTTGCTTCGGATCCATGTAATGGTAGAACACCTCAGCTTTCGCCGGATCTGCCTGGGCTTCCTCAACCGTCGCGGCTTTCGCTTTCTCCAATGCGACCGCTTGACGAACATCCTTGTCTCGGTAGGTCAACACCATGTACGGGTCGAATCCGAGCACATTGCCATCGCGGATGCCGTCGGCGATGCTGTATCGGTGAAGGCAATCGCCGAACACCATTGATGTGGTCGCGCCCTTCTTACGGTTCTCCTCATGAATCGGAGTGCCCGTGAAACCGAAATACAATGCGTTCGGGAAGGAATGGCGAATATCCTGCAGCATTTCGCCGAACGTGGAACGATGGCATTCGTCGATAATGAATACGATGCGTTTGCCGGCGAGCTTCTTCACTTCCTCTTCGGTGATATGCCCCTCGCCCGCTTTGATGTTGCTCATTTTCTGGATGGAGGTGACGATGAGCGTGTCTTTGGGGTCGATGCTTGCCAGTTTCGATTTGAGCACATCCGTGTTTTCCGTGCCCTGCACATCATCGGCATCATCCGCGAACGACCGGTATTCCAGCAGCGACTGCGTGCCCAATTCGACACGGTCCATGAGGAAGACCACCTTGTCGGCATCTTTCGAGCCAGCGATGAGCTGCGCAGCCTTGAAGCTGGTCATGGTTTTGCCCGAGCCAGTGGTGTGCCACACATAACCGCCCGGACGGCCCGGCGTGCCGCTTGGCACCGGCTCATCCCATTTGCAGGTGCGTACACGGTCGGAAATGGCGTTCACCGCCTGGTATTGGTAGCTGCGTAGCACTTTGAGGCATCCGTCTGCGGAATCGGCGACCGTATAGAACCCGATGAGCTGGTGTGCCATGGGAATGGATAGCAGATCAGATGTGAAACGCTTCCATTCATCCTGCCCGACATGGTTGTTCGCCGCTATGGGCTCATTGTTGAAGTCAGCCCAGTGGAAGAAGTAGTTGCTGTTGAAATCGCCTTCACCGGGATTGGCGAAGTACACGGCATCATCCGGATTCATGGCCACGAAGACCTGCACGAGTCTGAACAGCCCGGTGAACACGCCTTCATGCGCGTATTTGGCGATTTGATTGGTGGCCTGGCTTATGGGAATGCCGCTTTTCTTCAGTTCGATATGGATGACCGGCATGCCGTTGATGAGCAGGCAGACGTCTCCTCTACGATCGTTCAGCATTTTGTTTTTTGCCGGATACATCGGCTGTCTTGCGATTTGGTACCGGCTTTGCCCAGCGGCGATTTCCTGGCGATCGTAGATCTTCAGGCTGATTTCCTTACCGAAATGTGCTGTGTCTGCGGGATTGTCACGTTTGATGGACACGGTCTTGCCGTTGATGAAGGAATTCAACGCCAATGGCGTGCGCAATGTTTCGATCTGTTCGAGGATCTGCGCCATCTCACCCTTGGTAAGGCGCTGCCCGTTCAGGCGATCGATGCCTTTGTTGTTGTCGAATAGGATGTTAGCCCAGTTGTCGATGAGATCCTGTTCGGTTGGATATTCCAACACACCATCGGTCCACCCGTGGCGTTTCAGCACCGCAACCAGATCGTCTTCGAAATCCGATTCCTTATCGTAGAACATGTTCCATCTCCCCGAACGCACCATCACTTTTCCGAGCTCAATCTTACGAGCGCAACCCCTAACATCCAAGAAACAACACCACAATACTTACGCTGATGAAGGGTGATGAGCGAGTCCAGACGGTCGAAGAACGCGCCGATTCGCTTCTTTTCATCCATTCCTTTCGGCATCAGAAAAATGAGCTGACAAAGCGTCGAATATTTCACCCGACGTTTTTCGATAAGCGAACCTGTAGCCGCATCGTCAAATCTTTTCAGGGCAACTGATGTTTTAAAGTACGAGTTCCAGAAGCCGCTGCATTTGTCATTGTCAATAGAAAATACATCGTAATACCCGGAAACACAGACACTAAAAGAGTTTTTGTTATATCCAAATGCTCCGAATCGGAGATTCATTGGATTAGTAACGAATTCATTGGGACTGACGATTTTAAATAAATCTTCTGTCTTGGTTATAAGAGAAGTACGCTCATAACGATCCGTTTTGGGAGTTATACCATCTTCAATAGTCAGACTAAAAATTGGATTACTTTCAAAATCTGATGTGCGCACGTTTCGTTCTTGGAGGATGTCACCCAGCTTACGCTGTTCCCAAGCGGGGGTAATTAAAACCAGGAAAACAGCCGTATTACCGTCAATCTATACGGCTGAGCTTCCTTCTTGTGAGCATTAGAGCGTATCCGAGCAGGTTCCGACCGCGCCATTGGCTCGGATTGAACCTGGCTGGGTCATGCATCGACAGGCCGATGCCCCAGATGCGGTCTTTGACGGCGCATTCCGCCAGCAGCGCGGTGCCGGTTACCTCAAGCCGCGCCCCGAGTTCGGCGTTCTGGCTGAATTTGGCAAGTAATCCTTCATAGACCTCGATTTGACGAACGCCGTTCCACACGTGATCGTCATAACCTGCCACCAGTCGACCAAGGCGTTTAATCTCGGCCACGTCATCGGTTTCGAGGATTCGCGCGGCTGTTTCGACATCGTTAAAACAGCATGCCTTGCGATGCATCATGTACTGTTCCATCGAAGAGAACTCGACACCGTCTACAACGAAGTGCGACGGATACCAGTTACTCAGGTACCCGTTCTCCTCATCGGGATTATGGAAGCAGACGATGCCTGTCATTCTTCGCCGACTTTCCGCACCGCAAGTTCCAGATCGAGATCATGCAGCCCGAAATAGGCTTTCTTCAGAAAGTCCAGCGGCACCTTGGCGATCACTTCAGAACTGGGAATGGCGTAGAACCATTGGTAGTAGGCATAGAACTCACCGATCCAATCAGGCGCGAACCCTTTAAGCGCCTTGCCGTCCTTCAACTGGTAATGCTCGGTCTCGGTGAAATACTTCCATAGCTCTTCCGCATCCATCGTATTGACGTAGGCTTTGGCTTCATCAATGCTTTTGCGTGTTTTGCTCGTCATATACGTGGCGATGAAATCCTCCGTGCTCTTGTTAGGGAACGACTGCGCCACGTAGTCGAAAAGCTTGCCTTGGCTTTCCACCACATCATCCCGGTAGACCTCTGGATATGTCCGCATTGTCACCACCCCCTAGAGCAACGTGCTGAACACGTTGGTCACCGTATTGGCATCGGAATCGATAAGGTCACGCATGTTCTGCCGCGCCTCAACATCCCTCTGATTGTATTTGTCGTTGAATTCGCTGTAGCTCACGGAAAGCAAGCCATCGTTGACTTCTCGCAATTGCCCATATGCCTTTTCGGTCTTGACACAATACTGAGTTCCCAGACCGCCAAGCGACAGCAGTTCCTCCAAGATATCGACGTCCACATTGTCTCGGACGAATTCTTTGGCGATGTAGAAGTACGAGGCGTTCGCACGCCAACCTTTGATGATGTCATAGCTGCTGGTATCGATGCCGTATTGGGCGATGAATTTTGTGGCAAGCACGCGATAACGCTTGGAATCGGCGGCATCACGATGTTTCATCAGCTCGGCCAGCCAGGCAAGCACGCTATGTTCCTGAAAATCCAGGATGCTCAGCCCATTCGTGTCCAGTTCGTACTGGTGGACCCAGCCATTGGACTCATCCGGCCTGCACACGGCCCATTCCTTGGCGAGTTCCACATTCGCGGTCAGATAGAAACCACGACCGTAGTCATGCTTGTCGTTGCCCAAACCATAATCGGGGGTCACTGACTCATGCGGGGAACCGTGAAATAACGTGATTGTTGCCATGAACACCCCTATACGAACATCTTGTCGAGCATGGATTTCTTAATATTCCGCAGTAATTCGAGCTTACGCTGATGAAGGGTGATGAGCGAGTCCAGACGGTCCAAGACAATACCAATTTCACGTTGTTCATCTTTACTTGGCAATGAAACGATGGCTTTCCCAACAAGTTCTTTGTTGAGATTATTAACCGTGCTTCCTGCTGCGAACATGCGATATTGATTAAGCATCTGTGGAGCACCCAACATATGGCAGAGGAAAATAGGATCGAAGTGTTTCTGGGCATCGCGGATCAGCAGCCAGCCGTCATGAATACAGCCTCTAATGGCCATGATGTATGGTCGTCCAAAGCTCATAGAGTTCGATAAAACTAGATCCCCCGGATACACCTGGCGGGTTTTTGCGAGACCTTCAGGTTTTATTTTCTCGGTAGTTTGGGTTATATATCGGCCAAGTTCTGGAGCATCGCCAATTTTCACCCAATTAAGTCCACAAGGATCATCTGTAATGTATCGCTCAATCGGTCGTGGCGAACCTCCTCTCTCAATTTCAACCAGTTCAGAGAGCTTACGCTGTTCCCAAGGGTCAGTGAAACCAGCGAAACGAATCTCCGGATACAGGGAACCCCCTTTAGGGAACATCTTGTCGAGCATGGATTTTTTCAGTACGCAGAGCTTGTCATACTTACGCTGATGAAGGGTGATGAGGGAGTCCAGACGGTCGAAGAACGCGCCGATTCGGCGCTGTTCTTCTAAAGATGGAACGGCAATTTCTTCATTAAGGAAGTCTTTTGCAACGAGTTCATGCATCATTGTTGATGCTTTAGTCGAGCGTGTCAACACATCCTTCATAGCTTTTTCATTGTTGATACTGTATTTCCAGTACATCAAGTCAAAAGGCTGGATCGGCCGAAAAACCTTGAAAACATGCGAAACAATACCATCGCCAATTGTGTTTTCCACCAAACGCCCATGCGCAAAGTTCTTGCTTCGATTTCCCTCGAAAGCTATATCTCCCAAGCGCATGACATTGTATGTTTTCAAATAGTCATCTTCAGTAACATAGACAACGGGATTGAAATACATATGTGCAACAGAAATAATACGATCCCTGCCGTAGGTCAAATCATTTTTTTCTGAGACCTCTTTATATAGCTCCCCCAGCTTACGCTGTTCCCAAGGGTCAGTGAAACCAGCGAAACGAATCTGCGGAACTAGTGTTTTTCCATGCTGTTCGACCATAATTATTCACCCCCGAGCAGTGCTTTGAGCTCTTCCAAGCCCGCCAGATCGCGGGCATTACCGGTCAAATCGCCAAGCATTCCGGACAATTCCTTCTCCGCTTCATCGATTTGGCCGCATACATCGGCATACGTGGTGGCGTACTTGTTCTTCAACGCGTTCACTTTGCCAATGAGCTCGTCGATCACGGCATTCGGCAGTTTTTCCAACTGCTTCTGCAATGGCGTAATCCACTTGGCTTCCAGCAACCTTCTGGCTTCGTCATCGCCCAACGCCTTGATCGCATCGCAGGTCTTCTCCTCCAACGCATTTCGCTTGGTTTTGATACCGGACTTCAGTTTCTTTGACTCATCGAACAGCTTTTGGGCCTGCACCAAGCCGCGCTCAAAATCAGAAGCCGGATTCTTGCCGATCGCCTTAACCGCTTTCTTCAACTCGGCAGCAACGAAGGCATCACCGTCCTGATTAACCGCATCACTATTCTGCTTGTCATCCTCATCGAAACCTTCCAAAATGGTTTCAATCTCGGAATCAATGTCCTGCACACGGCGTTCGTCCGCCTCGATCGCGGCCAAATCATCGTGCAGCAGCTCACGCTGAACCAAGTCGAAGGGCAGAACGCGGCCAATCCAGCCATCCTGCACTTCCACATCCTTGCCGCCTTTTTTCTTGATGACCATGTTCGGGTCCACGGCTCTTACCGCATCGAAGCCTTCGGAACCCAGCACTTCCAAATCAATGGAGATACCGTTCCACGCATCATCAAGCTTCTGATAGGCGTCATACGGGTCGATCAGCGCGGTATTGGCGATCATCGCATCCAGTTCCTCGCCAATGGCCGTTTCCTGCCCGAGCGCATCCACCTGTTCGGGATGCTCCACCAAACGGGAGCGTAGGTCAGCAGGCAGGCCGGAAATGGCTTGCCCATACGAGGCAATGAACGTTTTTACATCGGCATTGTTGTGCACCACAGTGGCGATATCATCATGGTCACAGGCATAGCAAGCACCATTATCGCGGAACAGCTCAGCCTTCAGACTCGGCCAGGCGTTCCAATATTCCCCAAGCTGCTCGACCTCGCTCTTCGGAACGCCTCCGAACATCGAAGCGTACACATCCCATGTCTCCGCATTCTCAGACGAATCAACATACCGGGGAATGTTGAGGTTGTAATCATTGGCGCGAATCTCGTCAATGGACACCAAACGGCTGAATTTGGGCACCGTGCGGTTGTTCGACACCACGTCGACAATGCGTTTGATGTCAGAAGCCTGTAGCTTGTTGTTCTTGCCGTCCTTGATGAAATGTTTCGACGCGTCAACAATGAGCACCCTGTCGTCATCGCGTTTCTTGCGCAGCACCATCACGATGGTGGGGATGCCCGTACCGAAGAAAATATTCGCCGGAAGGCCGATAATCGCCTGAATATGGTGGTTTTCAATCAGATTCTTACGAATCTGGCCTTCCTCGCCACCACGGAACAGCACACCGTGAGGCAGAACGATGGTCATGATGCCATCGGCACGCAGATGGTACAAGTCATGGAGCAGGAACGCATAGTCCGCCTTGGACTTCGGTGCTATGCCATAGCTGAAGCGTGGATCGATCTCCTTGTCAGTAGGATCCCAATTCTGCGAGTAGGGAGGGTTGGAAACCACCGCATCCACGAACAACGGATTGTATGTTTCCTCCTTGTTTTCCAACGTGTCGAACCACGGCCAGTCGTCTTCCAAGGTGTCGCCGTTGCGGGCGACGATGTTGTCGGGAAGAATACCGCGCATCACCAGATTCATACGCGTCAGGTTGTAGGTGTTCTCCTTGAGTTCCTGCGCGTAATACATGATGGAATTCGGATTGCCATTGCGCCGAGCCACAGACTGGCCAATATGAATCAGCAAAGAGCCGGAACCGGATGTTGGATCGTAGATCTTGATCTGCTCGCGCCCCTGCAAATGCCATGCGACGATTTCGCTCATCAGCTGGGAGACCTCGGACGGTGTGTAGAATTCACCGGCCTTCTTGCCCGCATTGGCGGCAAAATTGCTGATGAGATATTCGTAAATGAATCCGAGCACGTCATAATCCTGACGGCTATCCATCGGAATGTCCTTAATGAGATAAATCAGGTCTCGTGCGGCCTTGGACTGGCTCCTCGCATCGGTGCCAAGCTTGGAAAGTCCGGTCTGCAGGGTGTCGAAAATACCGTCGAACACTCTCTTACGCGCTGGATTGATGTTGCGGGAGAACGCCGAAAGCGCATCACGCACGTTGGAAATCTCGAAATCGTTGCCCTTTTTGACCCATGTGGAAAACAGGTTGTCATAGGAGATGAAGTAGCCGCACTCATCCTGTACGCCTTCCACAATGTCCGGATTATCCTCCGTAAGCAGCAGCAGGTCATCCTCGGTGAAATCGGTGTCCTTCAAGCGCATCAGCTCGTTTTCTGAAAGGAACTTGTAGAAGATGAAGCCAAGAATGTAATCCTTGTATTCGTTCGCCTCAATCTTGGAACGCATCTTATTGGCGGACTCCCAGATTTTCGAAGCGAGCTGCTGCTTGTTCATCTATCCCTCCTCATTGCGGTGCCGGCAAAATGCGCGGCTCCACGAGCGACTGCACATCTTTCACAAGAATACCGCACCCCCGCTTGGGAACAGCGTAAGCTGGGGGAACTGTGTTCTTTTTCTAAGGGATGTGGGTATTCGAAGAACGATCTGAGAGATCAGGGCACTCCAATTATTTTGTATGGCAGGTTGTATACAAATTACGAGACTCAGATACATTCCGTTGATACTTTCGTAAAACCTCTTGAAAATTCTGTTTACAGCGAAGGTGGAGAGGTTATCATTCCTGCCTCCGGAGAAACGGCTGAGGACATATCCATTGCGTCAGTCGTTGAAAAACCTGGGATTATCCTAGGCGGCGACCTAAATGTCATAACGTCTTCAGCCGACATCGATCCGGTTTTTCTTGCTCTGGAATTATCTTATGGAAAGCCGCATTTCGATTTAGCGAAAAGAGCTCAAGGCAAATCTGTCGTGCACATTCACAATGAAGATATTGCGAATGTGTTTTTTGGCCATCCAAACATCGCCGAGCAGCGCCGAATCGGTGCATTCTTCGACCGTCTGGATTCGCTCATCACCCTTCATCAGCGTAAGTATGATGGCTGCGCCAATCCCCTATTTTCAGAAAGGCGCATCTCATGCAGGAAACCATCACATCAGAATCGCTGTTCTGCGACTACTACGCCCAGTGGGTGAGAACGTACAAGGAAGGCGCCATCAGAGACGTGACCATGGGCAAATATCGACTTACGCAATCCTGGCTCGGCAAGCTCATCCCTGAACTCAGACTCACCGATATGGATCGAACCGCATACCAGCAGCTCATCAACGGATATGCACAGCATCATGAGCGCCAAACCACCATGGATTTTCACCATCAGATCAAAGGCGCCATTCTCGATGCCGTTGACGAAGGACTCATCCCGCGTGATCCAACGCGCAAAGTCATCATCAAAGGCAAGCAGCCACGCATTAAGAAAATGAAGTATCTCAACCAATTCGAGCTGCATGCCATGCTCGCGGACCTTGATCTTGGGGCCGAGGCAAGCTGGGATTGGCTTATCCTCCTTATCGCGAAAACCGGACTCCGATTCTCTGAGGCGCTTGGGCTCACACCCAATGACTTTGATTTCGCACACCAGACGCTTTCCGTCAACAAAACTTGGGATTATAAAAACGGCGGCGGTTTCGTACCCACGAAAAACGAATCGTCCGTGCGTAAAGTGCAACTCGACTGGCAACTCATCATGCAAATGTCTGGATTACTCAAGGATCTTCCGCATGATAAACCTATTTTCGTGCACGGCAAGGTCTACAACTCAACAGCCAACGACGTGCTTGCAAAACATTGCAGAAACGTGGACGTGCCAGTTATTTCCGTCCATGGTCTACGCCATACACACGCATCGCTGCTGCTGTTCGCCGGCGTATCGATCGCCAGCGTGTCACGCCGTCTAGGCCATGCCAGCATGACTACAACTCAGGAAACCTATCTGCACGTCATTCGCGAGCTGGAAAACAAGGACGTAGATATCGTCATGCGGGCACTATCGACACTTATCTAATGGGGGGTTCCTACTCTTTTCAGATATTCGAAATAATCGAGCCACTCGAAGCGGCATATACCGTTTTTCACCATCTTCAGTAAAAGCGCCAAACACCGTTGCCAGACTCAATTCCGTAGGTGGTTTTGTGGTTCCGTAGGTGGTTGGTTCTGGTATTGGTGTCTGAGAATGGCTTAATTTAAGCCGTTTCTCAAACGCCTTTCCTCCGGCAACCACCTACGGAAGCGAAAAACCACCTACGGAACACCCGCTTGGGAACAAACCCGCCGCAAGTCACCAGGCCAAGACGAATCTCGGCACACGAGGAACCGGAAATTGTCGTTCCGGAGCGCAGCCGCACGGTCACACGCCACACTCCGGAACCAAAGGCTTTTAGAAATAGGTGCTACAGCCAAGCTTGACGGCGAGGACGATGCCGGTGAGCACGGCGGCGGCGCGCATGATGTTCTCGGGGATATGGCGTGTGACCGGAGGGGCGATGGAACTGCCGATGATGCAGCCCAGGCACATGGCGATGGCGAACGGCCAGTAGACGGAGCCACGGCAGATGAACATGATCGCGGCGGAGATGTTCGCGCCGAAGCCGACCACGGTTTTCAGCGCGTTGATCTGGTGGAACGGGCCGATTTTGC
>OCLZ01000343.1_pt1 | contig 12637 bp, 10 predicted proteins | sample 1496091 | NCBI WGS metagenome assembly OCLZ01 (sample SAMN01760948, study PRJEB22395) | human gut metagenome | reverse complement strand
GAAAATACCGCCGAGGATCCCGCCCATCACAATAATGACCAGCAGCAGGCTGGGTAGGGCGTCGAAAAAGGCCTTGGCCGCCTGGGCACAGGTCGGCCGTTCGGAAACCGGATAGCCGCGGCGTTTAGCGATGCAGCCGCAGACCAGCATGATGGACAGACCCATCAGAATGCCCGGCAGATAACCGGCCATAAACAGCGAGGCGACCGAGACGCCGCCGGCTGTCAGGGAAAAGACGATCAGCACGTTTGACGGCGGAATAAGCAGACCCGTGATGCAGGATGAGACGTTTACCGCTGTGGAAAAGGTCGGATCGTAGCCTTTTTGCCTCTGAATGGGATTCAGCGTCCCGCCTACCGCCGCGGCGGCCGCGACGGCTGAACCGGAAATCGAGCCGAACATCATATTGGCCAGCACGTTAACGTGCCCCAGCGATCCGGGCACTCGCCCAACCATCACCTGCGCCAGATTGATTAAGCGTATTGCAATCCCGCCGCTGTTCATCAGGGTTCCGGCAAAGATAAAAAAGGGGATGGCCAGCAGCGCGAAGTTATCAAGCCCGTTCGCCAGGCGTTGAGACACGGTTATCACCGCGATATCCCAGGGAAACATCAGCAGCATCGAGCCAACAGTAGCGATACCGATGGCGAAGGAGATGGGAACGCCGATAAAAACCAGAATAAAGAAAACGCCAAACAGCGTCAGTGCTATAGCGCTATCCATGAGTTGCTCCTTCTTCTGCATGTTTCATGTTTTTCAGGCCGTTATTGATAAAACACAATGCGTAAAACATCATCATGATGCCGGTGAGCGGCAGGATCAGATACACGTAGCCCATGGGGATCTGCATCGCGGCTGAGACCTGGGCGGTCGACAGCGTTTTTGCAATCAGTTTTACGCCGCCGGTCACAATCACTGCGCCGGCAAACAGCAGGATCAGCAGGTTAATAATGACGCTGAACAGCGCCTGCCTGCGGGGAGAGAGCGTCATGGTGAGTAAATCAATCGCCAGGTGACGCTGGGCGCCGACGGTGTAGGCCGCGCCCAGTAGCCCGACCCAGATCATTAAGAAGCGCGCCAGCTCATCGGTCAGGGTGCTTGGCTGGTTAAGCACGTAGCGGCTGAATACCTGCCAGACGACGCAGACAACCAGCGCAATCATAACAGCGACAGAGAAGGCGGCGATGGTGCGGTCCACCGCCAGCTTGATGCGGTTAAGTATCATCGTTGATTTCCTGGTGAAGACGGGCCAGCGGCTGGCCCGTTAATGGTTATTCCGCGGCAGCTTCAAATTTGGCCAGCAGGGCGGCCTGAGCAGGATCTTTTTTAAAGTCATCGAATAGCGGCTGCACGGCGGCGCGGAACGGCGCTTTATCCACTTTGATAATTTCGCCCCCCATGGCTTTGGCCTGCGCGCGGGTATCGGCGTCGATTTTCCGCCACAGCTGTTGCTGATAAACCTCTGACGCTTTCGCCGCTTTGATCAGGATTTGTTGCTGATCCGGCGTCAGCTTGTCCCAGGTTTTACTGGAGATAACGAGGAAATCAGGGATGGAGGCATGCTCATCTTCAGAGAATACTTTCGCGATTTCGATATGGCGCGTCTGCACCCAGGAGGGAACGTTATTCTCCGCGCCGTCCACCACCCCCTGCTGCATGGCGGTATAAACTTCACCAAAGGAGATGGGGGTTGGGGAACCGCCCATTAATTCGACCATTTTTAACGTTGTCGGACTGGCCTGAACGCGGATCTTCAGTCCTTTTAAATCTTCCGGCCTGGTGATGGGCTTTTTTGCATAAAAACTTCGCGTCCCGGCGACATAAGCGGAAAGGGCAAAAAATCCTTTCTCTTTCGTCGAGTTCATTATTTCTTTACCCACCTCGCCGAAGACCACGTTATTGAAGTGGTTCTGGTCGTTAAACAAGAATGGTAAATTATATATGGCGTAAATATTATCGAAAGATTCCAGATCGCTGGCGGAACCTTTGGTCATATCCAGCGCGCCATTTTGTAATAACTCCATGGTCTCGCGCGCGCTGCCCATCTGACTACTGGGGTAAATGCGAATCTTCATCTTACCGTCAGAAAGCTGGTTTACCTCTTTGGACATCTCCTCAAACGCCTGATGCACCACATGGCTGCGCTCAAGGTTATGCGCCAGTTTTAATGTTATTTTTTCAGCCGCGACGGCACCTGCAGAGAGTAGGGCCAGTAAAACTATACCTACCAGAGAACGAGAAAAAGGATATTTTTTCATGAGTTGGCTCCATGCACTTGGGGTAATGGGTCAATATCTTAGGCATCATGCTTTATTTCTGTATGACATATTATCTTTGTTGTCGTACATCTTTAAGTTGCCTGACTCACACTTTCTGGTAATGAGATGGTGAAATAACCGGTCTTATTGAAGAATTGATATTTGGATTGTATTAATTAATGCGAATTAATTTTAGGGTTAAATATTTAATAACAAAGGAACGGATGTAATGAGGTATATATGGCGGAGGAATCGAGTGATTCCCATTCCCGAAATATTGCTGCCGGGAATGGGATGACGATATTTATTCGCTGAGGAATAGTTCGAGAAGAGAATTTAAAAACAGCTTTCCATGCACGGTAATCTGCCAGTTCTGCTCGTCTTCCTGCAGATAGCCCTGGGCTATCGCCGCGTCCAGCTGCGGACGGATCGCCGCTTCATCAAGACCGGTATATCGGCGGAATTCCGCGCGCGGCGCGGCCTCCAGCAGGCGAAAACGGTTCATAAAGAACTCAAACGGTTTATCCGCCTCCTCCACATCATGCTGACGTTCGAGGTAGCGGCCTTCCATATAGCCGCGCGGGTGGCGGGTTTTGGCGGTACGCAGGATGCGCCCGTCCGGGAAGGTTATCTTGCCGTGCGCGCCGCAGCCGATGCCGAGATAGTCGCCAAAGCGCCAGTAGTTGAGATTGTGCTGACACTGATAGCCCGGTTTGGCGTAAGCGGAAGTCTCGTACTGCTGGTAGCCGGCGGCGCTCAGCAGCTGATGTCCCTGCTCAAAAATATCCCATAGCGCGTCGTCATCCGGCAGCACCGGCGGCCGGGAACCGAACAAGGTGTTCGGCTCAATGGTCAGCTGGTACCACGAGAGATGCGGCGGGTTGAGAGCAATGGCCTGACGCAGATCGTCCAGCGCCTCCTCCAGCGACTGGTCCGGCAAACCGTGCATCAGGTCGAGATTGAAACTGCGCAGGCCCAGGCCGCTGGCGAGGCGTGCCGCGCGTTTGGCCTCTTCCGGGCCGTGGATCCGCCCCAGCCGCTGCAGCTTTGGTTCGCTAAAGCTTTGTACGCCGATAGAGATGCGATTCACCCCGGCGCGCTGGTAATCAACGAAGCGATCGGCCTCCACGGTGCCCGGGTTGGCTTCCATGGTGATTTCCGCCCCGGCAGCCAGCGGCAGGCAGGCGCGGACGCCATCGAGCAGGGTTTGCATGGCCGGGCCTGACAGCAGGCTCGGCGTACCGCCGCCGATAAAAATGGTGCCTATTTCCCGTCCCTGGGCATACTGCGCATCGGCCCGCAGATCGTTCAGCAGATGCTGGACGTAGTCATCGTGCGGCACCTCGCCTTTCAGTGCATGCGAATTAAAGTCGCAGTACGGGCATTTCTGCACGCACCAGGGAATATGAATATAGAGACTCAGCGGTGGCAAATTAGCCATTACGTAATGCATCCAGTAACAGTTTAAGCGCCTGCCCGCGATGGGAAATGGCGCTCTTTTCTTCACGGCTCAGTTCGGCCGCGGTTTTTCCCTCTGACGGGACGAAGAAAATCGGGTCGTAGCCGAAGCCGCCATGACCTGCGGCTTCCCGGGCGATCACCCCAGGCCAGCTGCCGTGGCACACCAGCGGCGTGGGATCTTCGGCATGGCGTAGATAGACCAGTACGCAGTGGAACTGCGCCTGGCGCTGGTCGTCCGGCACGTCCTGCAGGGCGTCGAGCAGTTTCTCAAGATTCTGCTGATCGCTGGCGTCGACGCCGGCATAGCGGGCGGAGTAGATGCCCGGCGCGCCGCCAAGGGCATCGACGGCCAGACCGGAATCGTCGGCGATAGCCGGCAGGCCGGTGATCTGCGCCGCATGACGCGCTTTCAGAATCGCGTTTTCAATGAAGGTCAGACCGGTCTCTTCCGCAGACTCGACGCCGAGCTCGGTCTGAGCGACGATATCGAGACCAAAATCTTCCAGCAGCGAGGCCAGTTCGCGCACTTTACCGGCGTTGCCGGTAGCGAGGACGACTTTTTGCATGATGAATCCTGTTTATTCAGTTAGCGCCGCGACCGCAGTCGGGATCTGTTGTGGGGCGATAATTTTAACTTGCTTATGGCGGCCCAGCTCTCCTTTTTCAATCAGTACCTGGCTTTTGGCGACGCGGAACTGTTTGGCGAGAAATTTCACCAGATGGGCATTGGCCTGGCCATCAACGGGCGGGGCGGTAATGGCGACTTTGAGCTCGTCGCCATGTACGCCCACGATGCTGTCGCGGCTGGCCTTCGGCTGAATATACAGCCTCAGCACCAGCCCGTCAGCGCAGCGTTCAACGGCACTCATAGCGCCATCCACAGCCCCGGCAGCAGTACGTTACCGGTAGCCTGCAGCACCTCGGCGACCCCCATATTGATCACGTACAGCAGCAGCACCAGCACCATCGGCGAGAAATCGATACCGCCCATCGACGGCAGCAGGTTGCGGATTGGACGCAGCAGCGGGTCCGCCAGCTGCATCAGCACATACTCCACCGGGCTGCGTCCCTGGCTGACCCAGCTCATGATCGCCATCAGCAGCAGCACCCAGAAGATCAGCGAGCCGATGGTTTTCAGCAGAATAAGCAGGGCGGAGATCCAGATGATCGGCTGGAAGGTGATCACCATAAACAGGACGATCGCTTTGATGACGCAGAGGATGAATGCCACCAGCAGCGAGGCGCTGTCAATCGGCCCCATTGCCGGGATGATCCGGCGCAGCGGCCCGACAATCGGCTGCGTGGCCTTTACCACAAACTGCGAAAACGGGTTGTAAAAGTCGCAGCGCGCCCACTGCATCCAGACGCGTAACAACACGACCATTGTATAAAGCTCAATGACCGTTGAAAGCAGGAAAGTCAACGTCTTCATGGCGTTCCTCAGATTCCTTATTATTTGCTGTAGTCGCGCGCACCAAAAATGGCCGTGCCGATGCGCACCATCGTGCTTCCCGCCGCGATAGCGGCTTCCATATCGTCCGACATTCCCAGAGACAACGTATCGACCGTGGGGTACCGCGTTTTTAACCGCGCAAATGCTACCGCCATTTGCTGGGCGACGGCAAACTGCCTTACATATTCTGACTCAGGCGCGGGGATCGCCATCAGGCCGCGCAGCTCCAGATGAGGTAACTCAGCGATCTCCGCGGCTAAGGCATCGAGCGCTTCCAGCGGGATGCCGGATTTACTCTGCTCATCGCTGATGTTGATTTGAATCAGCACCTTCAGCGGCGGCAAATGCGCCGGGCGCTGCTCGTTCAGGCGGGTGGCGATTTTCAACCGATCGACGGTGTGGCACCAGTCAAAATGTTCGGCCACCAGCCGGCTTTTGTTGGACTGCAAGGGACCAATAAAGTGCCACTGCAGTCCACTGACGCCTGCCTGCTGGAAATGGTTAATCTTCTCCACGCCCTCCTGGACGTAGTTTTCACCAAATGCCCGCTGGCCTGCCGCGATGGCTTCTTCGATCGCGCTCGCAGGTTTCGTTTTACTCACTGCAAGCAATGTCACTTCTTCTGGCGCACGCCCGCAACGGGCGGCGGCACCGGAGATTTTGTCCCGGACCTGTGCCAGGTTATGCGCAATATCGTTCATATTCCGAGGATGAGTTATGAAGCTGGAAGAAATCGTAGCCCTTAGTGTAAAGCATAATGTCTGCTATTGTAGTGCTATCTACACTACGGTTAAGCGACCTCTCTAATGAAAAAAATCATACCATACGGCTATCTGCGTGTCTCAAGTCTGGAACAGGTAAGGTCTGGTGGCGGGCTTGAAGCACAGGATGAAGAGGTTAGGCGATACATAACACAAAAAAGCGATGTGTTTGACATTGATAAAATGGTGATGATGAGCGATGAAGGTTTGTCGGCATACTCTGGCAGGAACATTAAAGAGGGGGAACTCGGTCGCTTCCTTGCTAATGTTGACGCTGGGTTGATTCCTGCGGGTAGTGCTCTCGTCTGTTATAGTGTTGACCGTTTATCGCGTCAAAATCCGTGGGTTGGAACTCAATTAATATCTACCCTTATTGGGGCTGGTATTGAGATTCACAGCGTCGCAGAAAACCAGATATTACGGAGTGATGATCCTGTCGGGGCAATCATGAGTACTATATATTTGATGCGAGCAAATAACGAATCGGTGATTAAATCTGAGCGTGCAAAGCATGGTTATACAAAACGCCTCAATGAATCGATTGCAAATAATAAGGTATTAACCCGCCAGATGCCACGTTGGTTGTATGATAACGATGGTAAGTATGCAATCGATCCCAACATGCAAAAGGTAATCGATTTTACTTTTGATAGTTATATTGCAGGTCAGAGTACTGGATATATTGCAAAAAAACTAAATGATATGGGATTGAAGTATGGTGATACGAGTTGGCGAGGTTCATACGTTGCAAAACTGATCCGCGATGAGCGTTTGATAGGTAAACACATTCGTTACAGTAAGCAGATTAAAGGTGTTAAGCGTGAAATAATAGAGACGATACCCGACTTTTATCCAGTTACGATTGATACGGATAAGTTTCATATTGCAAACAACATGCTTACGAGTGTAGCTAAAAATATAAGAGGCCGCACACGTATGACATATGGTGATATATCCATTCTAAGGAATCTATTCAATGGTGTTATCAAATGTGGCGTTTGTAGCGGCGAGACGTCAGTAGTTCAAAACACCAGGAGGAAAATAACCAATGGAGTAGTTACATACGTTCCATATAAAACGTTTCTACGTTGTAGAAATAGGTATGAGTTAAAAACATGTACGCAAGGTGACATACGATATGAAGTGATTGAGCGTGCGATACTAAATCATTTGATGGGATTAGATATTACTACTTTATTAGCTGCTCCAGTTGATAACAAGATTGAACGCTATCGCACTGAATTAGAATTATGCAAGGCGGAAGAAGAAGAATTACAAGCTATAATCAAAGAACGTGAAAATGAAGGTAAACGTCCACGTCCTCAAACGTTAAAATCATATGAGGATGTTGCTGATCGCATAGATGAATTGACTCAACTGATTGAATCACATGTGGAGGATAATTTTATTCCACATTTTAATGTGGATTTGGATAGTATTACAGATGTGAGTAATGTTTCTGAGCGTAGTTTGATTAAAAAAGGCATTGCTACTATTGCAGATAGTATTTGTTATAAACGCATTAGTGATTTCATACTTGTTGAGATTAAATATCGTAACTTAAATGACAAGCATGTATTAGTGATAGACAATAAAAATTCAGAAATGGTTGTTAATTTTTCTATAGAATACAATGAAGAAAACAAGGTGTACATATGTAACTCTTTCGTCATGGAGTATGATAATTTATCATGTGAATTTACAGTATCAAAAACAACGATGGAAGATTATGCACATATGATGAATTTTGTTGATTATGTATCGGATGATGAGTCATATAACGCTAAAGAGTTTCTTGTGAAGAATTTCACTCATATTAAATTCATTGACAAGAGCAATGAGTGAGATTTAGGCTATACCTAAATACTAATAACTAAAGCGACGAAAGGCCAGACATTACAGTGTCTGACCTTTCTAAATGAAGCATAAAAACAAGGAAGTATGATTATTTATACCTCCTCAATTAGAATTAAAAAATAAGAAATAAAAGGAAGTATAAAAATGGCACCACGCATAAAAACACACGACAACAGAAATGTAATGAATTATCTGAAAGGTAAGTCATATAATGGCCGTACTCAAAAGAAAATTAAGGAAATTATTGAATTCGTAACTGATAAGGAACAATTTCACAATGCTAAAGGTGGGAATTCATTATATCTATTTGAAGCATTGAAGAGAGTTCCAGATCTAACAAATACAGAAGTAGGTAAATGTATTAATGATTTCAGGTTAGAAATACTACTTAATCAGTTAAGAGGTAAATTAGAACATACGGGAATACAGTATATTAATTCAAATAGATATGACCCTGAAGGTTTTGTGAATATACAATTTCTAAAGCATTACAGTAGTGATTTTGAAGAGTTTGAACTATTAGGTTCTACAAGTATAAAGAACTACGGAAAAGCAGCAAGAGAGGCTTCAAAACTATTAGAAATGAAAATCAATGTTCCAGTACTGGATGATAGTATAAAACAGTACCTTGATGATTTAATAAAGAATGGTATTGATAAGAAACTAATAATTGATTATCTTAAGAATAAAAAGACCTAAAAGTATCTTGAGATGGTGGCCTATCAGTGAATGAAACCCCGCTGATAATGCCGCATGGAGAGGATAGGTCACCTTATAAAGATAAAACACAAGATGTTTTTTAAGAAGAAACTTACATAGATGAGCAGCGGCACGAATTTAAAGTTTGAAGGACTTCGCTCGTACCTCGCAAAGTCCTTAAAAATTCACATTGGTTAGAAACTTGCGTTTTTTTCGTGATTTCCTTCGGAAATCCCTCAAAAGAACACCCGTTTGTTTCTCCCTTTGGTCGGTAAGAAATACTGTCCTACGGAATTCATACTACCTGGGGAGAAAGCAACTCTCGGAGTTAGAAAGTCAAGGGATTGGAAGGCTAAAGCCATTACTTCAGCTAAGTATTCAGTACTGAACCAATAGAGCTTCGCTCATGTGTTTGTCTTTATACTGATTGCGAAGGCAATTACAAAATGAATAGATCGCCCTGCCGCATTGACGGACATCAATCAAGGACAAAAGCGAGTTAACTGCTTGAAGCCATGAGCGAAACAAACTGATTCGGGCAGTTAGTGAGAGTGCTCATGCAGTGAGTACTTGATAAGTATCTCATTGTTATATATACACGATTATTGTTCTGTCAGTACGTACATAACTGTCTGTTATTTCATTACTTATTATACAAATGATTCCTTTGTGTACTTAGTGGGGTATTTGCTGTTTCACTTACTGGAAAAGCACTATCAGTACTGCTCAGAGCGAAGCGAACCCGATCCGATTAATTCCCCTCCATGATGGTTTTTCCGACAAAACGCACAGGAAGCCCCTGAACGCGATTTTCATTACTGACATAGCTAAACGCACAAAACCCCATAGAACGGCGTAGCAATGCTTTAAGAGCGTTTGTGCGATGCAATCGCCTGTACTCATCGTATTGAAATCAGATACATATCCCATATCGTGAGCCACGTATCCACTTGATCGATTTTACCTATTGATTTGGCTTGAATTAATAGTTATTGATAGTTTTTAGCGATCAATTTATTGATTATTGATCGCTAATATCGATCGTTATTGTATGTGCGTGTTACTCTTGAACACCTGAATACGGATAGTTCCAAATCCGTACTTTTAACCTTAAAAAGCGAGCAGGAGTTACAACATCGTGAGACTGGCACAACTTGTAATCTATGGATTTTGGGGCGTTTTTCTTTGTCTGGCGGCACTGGAAAAGTTTGGTGATTTCTTCGCCACTGGTACTGGCTTCTGGTCGGTCGTAATGCTTTCCGTCGCTGGATTGTGCCAGCTACTTGCAAGTACTGCCGCGATAGGTTGGGCTGTTTTGGGGTTAGGCACTCTACGGGCTAAGTACTTACCCTATAAACTCGTTAATAATTATACGGTTCCTGTACTGATCATCGGACTAGCTATCGCGGCAAGTGCAGCCCGTTCCTCAAGTGATGAAGCGAGAGCACATAAACTCGGTTTTAAGGACGGTAGAGAGTTTTCTCACGCCCGTGAAAATAACATTACCAATACTACCGATTACGCAAAGTACCTGGCAGAACAGAAATCTAAAGCTGAAGCAAAAGCCGCTCAGGATGCTGCTCTTGCAGCAGAGAAGGAACAAAAGGCAAAAGAGGAAGAGATTGAATGTATGCGTAGTGATAATCCCGAATGCTATATATCGAAACATGAACGTGGAGATTATATGTGTGCGAAAGCTGTCGAAGGATCTTCGAAATATGATTTTAAATGGACTGATGGAATGACTGAACCAAAGTTTTCATCTCTCAGTTGGTTCGATAAAAATAGAAAATTAGTTACTCTTTACGGACATAGAGCACAGGCTCAAAACGGGTTTGGTGCGTTTAAAAATATTCAGTACTCTTGTACGTATAATGCAGATACTGGCGAAGTATTAAGTACTAATCTTCAATAAGGAATATTAATATGAAAAAGGCTTTTATCGCAGTACTGTTATTTTGTTGCTCTGGTGTGTCAGTTGCGGCTGTACCAGATGGGAAAATAGAAAAACCATTTACTTTTAATAATGAAGTTGTTTGCTTAAAGGAAATTCAGGAACAAATGACGCCTTATCTCAAGTCATTTGAAGAAGAAGGTGGGGTTAAGTACAAGTACAATGTTAAATCCGGTTTGTCGTACAAGGATACGATAGGGCTACGGTTACAGATCAACCGTGTGGATTCGGGGCTCAATGTACGTGTGGCAGATCTGGACTACTACTGGCTACAGGAACGCGGCAGCATGTGCCAGCCAGCGTACATGGTTCTTAATCGATTATAGTAAAACAAGATTGTATAGGGTCGTTAAAGCGGCCTTATTTAAGTATATAGTCGAATGCGTCTAAGTTACTTGTCTTTAAAAGACGAAATAATACTATGTCAGGGAGACATTTTTCAAAAAAAATAAACTAAGGGATTCTTTACTCGAATAAAATTCCAGCCTCTTTTTTTTTGTGCCAATTTAAATTTCCTAGAACTCCCAGATAACAATACCCTTCGACGTATCTGAATATTTTGCTCATGATTTTCATAAAGCATATATTACTTAATTATACAATATAATTTTTAGAAGATGCTATTTTCGTGATTAGCTATCTCTATATCGTTTAGAACTTGTGGGAAAACATTCCATGCTTGTTTTTACAAGCATGGAATGTCATTAACTAATATCTTCTTAAGAACATGTCATGCTGATCCCCTGGATACTCAGGAGTTAAAATGATATCATCACCATCACCATTATATTTGTATTCTGTTGACGAGAATATAAACTGAAAATTATGTTCTTTAGATAATTTCTTTAAAGCCATAATAAAATTATCTATGTCTTCGTGATGTATTTCATGTTGCTTCGGAGTATCAAATATAGCAAACATAAATGACTTGCAATTTAATTCTATCATGCTTTCTATCAATGCACTTCTATAAGCTAGTATAGCTCGTGATTTAGTGCTGCCTTTTAATTGTTCTAAGGTTTCATAGCCCATTATTGGACTGAAATCATTTTCAAATGTAATATTGAAATCAATGTTAGGGGTTTTCAATACTTTTAACCAGAATATGAATTTATCTCGTAAGGTTGTCTTAACCTTTGCCAATCTAGGGATTGTCTGTCTATTTTTATCGAGACCATCTAATTCGTCTAAAGCGTGTTCACGTTTATTAAGCATTTCAACATACTTTGCCTCTAATAATGCTATTTTATTTAATTCATTTTTCTCAAGTTGTAGCTTAAATAACATTGATGTTATTTCAGAAATAGCGTCAATTACTGAAGATATATCTTCCTCTTCAATAATATTGGTTCTCATAGTGTTCAGGTCTTCGATGATCTTACTCGTGTGTTTTATTTCCTGTTCTATCGCGTCATGCCGATCACTATCTAAATTTAAACTTCTTTCAATATCTTTAATTTGATCTTTAAGATATAAAAGATGTTTTGCATAGCTTTCAGAACTTCTTGTAAACATTTTGCAATCTAGGGATGGGCAAATTTCCTCAAAAGAGCGAAATATTCTTTTAGCTTCCTCATTTAGATTGAGAGTATTTATTTCAGTGTTAATTTCTTTCATTATTTGTAATAATGATGACTCTCTTCTTTCCATGAATTTTAATTCTGACTTGAGAGTGTTTAGGTTTTCTTTTTGATTTCTTATGACTGCATCTATGCTCACAAGAGAATCATTTTTTAATGATTTGCTATTTTTCAGTTCAGTAAGTTCGTCTTTCAGACTATTAATGGAACTATCGATTGATTCGATGTTTTTATCTTTATGGGCATCTTTAGCTATTTCAATATTTCTTCTTTGTACTGCTAATGAATTATCTAAATATTTAATTTCTTCTGTAAGATTAATATTTTTCTTTTTAGCATCAAAAGAATGTTTTTCTGGCAAAGAGAATACTATTCTGAGCATTTCAGAAAACTGATCTTTAATAAAGTTTCTTGGCGAGTAATAAAATTTTGAGTAACCTAAGTCTTGGTCAAGATAAAATATAGGAAGAATAGTTGATAAGTAAGGATAAGACTGTTTGTTCTGAGTTGTAAGAAGTGATGGGTAATTTAAAGATAGTTTTTCGAAAATGTACTTAGAATAATCAGCTAAAGATGCCCAGAAAGATAAAAACAGCGAATCAATCGATAGTTCC
>OCLZ01000341.1_pt1 | contig 12672 bp, 6 predicted proteins | sample 1496091 | NCBI WGS metagenome assembly OCLZ01 (sample SAMN01760948, study PRJEB22395) | human gut metagenome | reverse complement strand
GCTGAGGTGCATGCACGACTACATATCTATAAGTATCTTCCGGTACTAGGCTGATTATAGAATCCCTATACAAATTTGCTATCCGAAGATAATTGTTCACGTAGTTCCGATCAGTGGCGTACTCTGCCTGATAGAGATATAGGTTTTCAAAACATACATAATAGTCCACTATATTTTCACCCTCCAACGTGTTACGAGGAAGCGATTTCAGCAATTCCATTGCTTCAACAAAAAGGCCCGAAGTATTTAGAATATGTACTTTATTTAATATAGAACTATTTATCCATTGCCTATTATTTAGCCGTGTGGCAATAAGAATATTTTCATTTATATAATGTAATGCAGAATCACTAATATAAGAATTATATTCGGCAAAAAGACGATTTTGTATCAGATAACGCTCCATGTCAGTAAGCTTCCCTTGCTTCAACTCATCCTTTATCAAAGAAATATACCGTTCTTTTTCTTCCTCGTATTGTCTACGCATCACGATAGTCTTATCCAGAACAGACAAAAGGCTATCTATTGCAGATGCATACATACCAAGCGAACATGGCAACAGCATTATTATTAAAATCAAGATACGCATCATAGGTTAACATTGTGACATAACTTCGCAAAGTTACAATTTTCTTCTGTTATGAAAATACGATTTTAGTATTTTCTTTGGTATTATAAGTCGTACATCATAGGGATTATACATCTACCGAAATTCATATTTCCTCTACTTCGGATAGCTTTTAAAGCTTTTATGGCAGTTTTCAAACCTCCTTCTGCCTAATAATGGCTAACATTGCAACCGAAACCAAAGGTTGACATCAACATGAGAAAGACATTATTATTTTTATACCTTTTATCTCTCGGCAGTATTGCCGCATACGGTCAGACACGTCTGACCCAAGACCCCAAACTGGAACGACAACTCCACGAAAGCGGACTGATACATCACCCCCTACCCCTGGATATTGAAAACTCTTTCGAAGCCAACGGATGGAAAAAGGAGGTCTTGCAAAGCGCTCCTCTCACTCGCTCGGCAGGTACAGAGGGATGGAGCCATTCCGGCGCAGGAAGCATGTCCTTCAGTACGGAAAAGACCGTTTCCGGCAAAGGCAGCATCAAACTGCAATTCCCCACATTCACCGGGAAAAGGGCGACCGGCTCTCCTTCCGACCCAGACTATGCCACCTACGGAAACAGCAGTGTTACCTATCATCTGGACGGCGCCAATCTGGAGAAGTACAACCGCATCGTATTCTCCATCTATCCCGATTGCGACGGCGCGCGCATCGTCAACATGAACCTCACGTTTCGCAATGCAGATACTCCTGCCAAGAAAGGATATAATCAGCCTTCGGGTTCACACCTCATTAACCTTATTAATAAGGAGTGGAACCAATGCTTCCTCGAAATAGACGAGTATCAGCGCGACAAGGTGATGTCCATCACCTTCAGCACAGCCCTCAAAGGCAAAGACCGGACTACAGGAGATTCAGCTATCTACTACCTGGACAATCTACAACTGCAAACGGTGAAAGCCCCTGAGAAAGTCAGCGGATGGATACCTGCCGATGGAAAAATCTCCTACTCGACAACCGGCTATGCCGTCAACCACCCCAAAACCGCCCTCATCAACACAAACCTCACCATAGACGCCGGAAAGCGCTTCCAACTGCTTACCCCAACCGGAGAAATAGCTTACGAAGGAGACATCCGAAAAGAGAAAACCACTCTCGGAGAATTTGGCCTTATTGATTTCACCTCCTTCAATAATCCCGGAGAGTATCAGCTGAAGGTCGGAACATCGCTAACTCCCACCTTCCGGATTGGAGAAAGACTTTGGGAAGATTCACAATGGAAAGTGCTGAACTTCATCTTCTGCCAGCGCTGTGGACATCCGGTTCCCGGCAAGCATTCCACCTGCCACGTAGACCTCATGTCCCGACATGACGGACGCAGCATCTCCTACTCCGGCGGATGGCACGATGCAGGAGACTTGTCCCAGCAAACCTTGCAGACGGGAGACGTGACCTTTGCTCTGCTCGAAGCCTATAATAAACAAAGAAATATCAACCCAGCCCTCGCCGCCCGCCTGCGTGAAGAGGCGGAATGGGGAGTAGAGTTCATCCTAAAGAACCGCTACGGCGATGGTTACCGCGCCAGCAGCATGGGATTGCTTATCTGGCAAGACGGTGTGTTCAATACATTGGACGACATATCTTCCGTACGTGTACAGAACATGGCATTTGACAACTTTCTCTATGCCGGATACGAAGCTTACGCCTCCATGACGCTGGACAACGACCCGATGCTGCAGGAATACCTATTGCGCGTGGCCGAAGAAGATTTCGCTTTTGCTATGGAGAAGTTCAAAAAAGATAGCTTCGACCAGTTCGTCCAGCCTTACGAACACAGTTACAACACTTCGAAAAGTCAGTATATGGCTACCATCTCCTGGTCGGCAAGCCAATTATACAAGCTGACCGGAAAACCTTCTTATGCGGACATCGCCGCCGAATACATCCGCTACACCCTCGACTGCCAGCGCACGGAACCGCTGAAAGACAAAGACGGGACACGCGGATTCTTCTACCGGGACAAATCCCGCAAATCCATCGTACATTACATACACCAGTCGCGCGAGCAGGTCTATATGCAGGCCATGGTGATGCTTTGCGAAACCCAGAAGGAGCACCCCGATTATCCTAAATGGGTGAATTCCATACAACTATATGGAGAGTATCTGAAAGGAATGATGAAGTATACCCATCCCTACGGTATGATTCCAAGCGGTGTTTACCATGCAGAGGAATATAAGGATACCACCAACTTCTACGCCCTCCATCTGTTTCCCCCTGCCAATGCCAAGGAACTGTACACGGAACAGATTAAACGAGGAGTACAACTGGACAAAGAGCACTACATGAAACGTTTCCCCGTGTGGTTCAACATTTTCAACGGCAATACCGCCATCCATCTTTCCAACGGAAAGTCCGCCGCCATCTGCGGAAACTTCCTGAAGGACAAGGAACTGCTCAACATCGGTCTGGAACAGTTGTACTGGACCGTAGGCAAGAATCCTTTCGGACAATCCTTGATTTATGGAGAAGGACACAACTATCCGCAACTGAATACCTTCTCTTCGGGAGAAATGACAGGAGAGATGCCCGTTGGTATCCGTACCCTGGGTAACGACGATGTCCCCTATTGGCCGCAAACCAACAATGCCTGTTATAAAGAGGTATGGATTACCTCGGCAGGCAAATGGCTGTCTCTGATTGCGGAATATTAGATAATGGAGAATTAATAACTTATAAATTATAAATTACAAATTATGAAACATCTGTTTATTTTATTGTTTACGGCTTGCACCCTGCTGACGTACGCACAAGTCCCCGAAGGTTATCCGGCAAACTATGCCAAAGCTCCTCGCTTCAAGGCCTTGATTTATTACACGCAACATGCGGAAGAAGCACACGTACAATTTGCAGAACAAGCAACCACTTTCTTCAAGAAGCTCAATTACGGTGACGGCTTTGTTCTGGATATTACTACCGATTTTTCAAAATACCCATACGAGAAACTGAAAGAATACAATGTCATTATCATGCTTAACACATCCCCCAACACCAAGGCCGAACGCGATGCTTTTGAGCAATACATGGAAAACGGTGGCGGTTGGGTAGGTTTCCACGCAGCAGCCTACAACGACAAAAACACGCATTGGCCCTGGTTCGTTAAGTTTCTTGGTGGTGGGGTGTTCTATTGCAACAACTGGCCTCCCCAGCCGGTATTGGTCGAAGTCGACAACGAAGAACATCCCGTTACCAAGAATCTGCCTGCATCATTCGTGGCTCCCGCCAGCGAATGGTACCAATGGACTCCCAGCCCCCGCCAGAACAAGGACGTAGAGGTACTCTTGTCCCTATCTCCCAAGAACTATCCACTGGGTATCAAGGATGTAGTGAATTTTGGCGACTTCCCCATCGTATGGTCCAACAAGAATTACAGAATGATTTACCTGAATATGGGGCATGGTGACGAAGAGTTTATCGACGGTACACAGAACCTGCTATTGGTTAATGCTTTCCGCTGGGTAGTGAGCAAAGACAAAAGCGGCAACCCGTTCCTCAAATAAAACGGTTTCCATAACAGCAATCAAGAGAATAAATAGGGGATAATTCCCCTATTTCCTATGTTAACACTACGTTTTTATGCCGAAACAGATACTTTTCCTTCGAAAAGTATCTGTTTCGGTCGTTTTATATAGATACCCTTGCCGGTTCCCAACGGGCCGGAATGACAGTTTCATATCGTTGAAACCAAAAGTTTCACTTGCTGAAACTTTTAGTTTTACGAAAGGAAACTAAAGGTTTCCCTTAATGAAACCAATTATTTTCCCAATCAAAACTTCTCGTATTTAGTCTCAAAACTAAAAGTTTCATGTTGAGAACTAAGACAATAGCCACTTTTACGATTCACCCAATAAATAGGAGGCATCATCTTTTAGAAAGATTGGAAAGCGTGATAGATGGTTGTAACGTTTTTTATCTGTCACGGGTATCTATCACGCTTTAATTGATTTATAATCAAAACAATACACCCATTTGCGTGATAGCATGACAGATGTTTTGCCAAAACAAACTTTGTGAAGGAACAAAAAATCCCCGGTATTATTCACAAGGAAATACTGGGGACTCTTCAGAAAAAAACAATCAAAACTTATAACCAGCCAGGGTTCTGTGTCAAGCCACCTTTAGCTCTATCCATTTCCGACTGGTCAATTGGAAAGTATCTGAACTTCTCCGTCCAACCTTTGTTACCTAAAATCTCTGTTCCTTTATCGAAACGCAGAATATCAAACCAACGCTGCATTTCATCCATAAACTCATACCCACGCTCTTCAAAAAGAATATCCAACAGCTCCTGTTTGCTCTTTCCGGCCAAGTTGATACGATGCTCTTTGTCTTTGAAAGCGCGGTCTCTGACCTGGTCGAACCAGCCTTGCGCATCGGCACTGGCAGTTCCGTTGATGCGTACATCAAGCTCCACAGCCAGCAGCAAAACATCGGCATAACGGTAAATACGCCAAGAGTTATAATAGTTATCCGTAGGATTCACCGTAGACGTCGTCTCCTTTCTCGGATGAATCTTATAGTGCCCCAGACCCTCGTAATTTTCCTGCTGGTCACTGACTTGGAAAGCACTTCCTGCCGGTAGTTCACCTTTGGCCACCATTTCTGCCACTTTTTTAGCCTCGTCCGCATAGACAATGACTGTTCCCTCACGGCGCGTATCACCTTCCTTAAACATGTTGTAAACAGTACTCGGCATGGTATTCTGCCCATAACCTTCGCCCAAGCCGCCCTGCTCGGCACTTCTCGGGTCAACAATGTTACGACCACCCAAAGAACGTGCAAGACCAAACCCTTCACCGGAGTTATTGCCGGCATAACATACCTCAAAGATAGATTCCGCACACCATTCTCCGTCTTTCACCCATAAGTTTTGATAATCAGGGTTCAACCGGTATCTTCCACTGGTGATTATTTCTTTCATGTCATTCAATGCCACCTGATATTTAGTCTCATCACGATGGAACAAAATAATTTTGGCACGAAGCAGCTTGGCAGCATCCCGGCAAACGCGTCCCTGCTGTGTAGCACTGCGCTGGGGCAGATACTTAGTCACTTCGTCATCCAAGTCACCCATCATAAACTCATAAATTTCTTCACGGGTTCCTTTGGCAACGCTATACATTTCACTGGCTGCCAGATAATGTTTGATAAGCGGGAATTGCTCATACCCCATAAACAGATGGTAATAGAAAATGGCACGGTAAAAGCGCGCTTCGGCAGAAATGGAATTGACAAAGTCTGCACTGAGGTTGCATCCGGCCAATTTGTCAATCAACAGATTGGCAGCAATGACTCCATTGAACAAGCCAAAATCCCACTCATTCCACCAAGAACCATAGCCCCATGCACCGAAACAAGAAGTCGCGTCATAGGTAAAAGTATCCCATTTCGTCTTGTAAGATCCCTCACCGATACCACCACCGGTTTCAGACTCATCGCCCAGCAAAGAAGAGTAAGACCAAACCTCCGGCATACGGGTCTGCATTTCATTCATCACGGCATACAAGCCCTTCATCATATCGTCTTCCGTCTTATAGAATTCGGTTTCCGACACCTGAGTTCTCGGATTCACTTCCAGAAAATCTGAACAAGCTGTGGTCGACAAAGCCATCGCACCCAAAGCCAATACCTTTAATATCTTATTCATTGTATCTAATTTTTAGGTTAATCAAAATGTAATATTCGCACCGATAGTATAAGTACGTGCTTGCGGATATGTTCCCCCGTCAAATCCATCACGTGTTCCCACTTCAGGATCATAACCGCTGTAGTTGGTAATTGTAAACAGATTTTCGCCCTGCACAAAGAAACGCAGCCCCTTGACACCGACACGCTGCAACATCTGTCCGGGCAGACTATAGCCAATCTGCAACACTTTCAAACGCATATACGAACCATCTTCCACAAAAAAGTTTGAAACCTGATAGTTATTGTTGTCACCATCTATCACACGTGGCACCCAATTGGAAGTGCCTTCACCATGCCAACGGTTCAGCCAAGATTTGTCGTAGTTACCAAAAGTCACATTGGAACGTCTGTACAGTTTATAAATGTCGTTTCCGATACTTCCCTGGAAGAATGCACTGAAATCAAATCCTTTCCAATCGGCAGAAAGAGTGAATCCATATGTCCAGTCAGGGTTCGGCTTGCCTATCATGGTACGGTCATCACCATTCAACCCATTTTCACCATCCAAATCTTTAAAACGAATATCTCCAGGCTTGGCATTCGGCTGTATCAGCTGAGTCTTTCCGTTAGAATCTACGTAGGTATAGCTATCTATCTCCTGCTGATTCTGGAAAATACCATCATGCAAGTAACCGTAGAAGAAGCCGTACGGACGCCCGTTCTCTCTCCAACTGACCTGGCCGCCCATACCACCGCCGATATTATTGAGACCGACACGGTCGGGGCCCTGATCTGTTACGGTATTCTTCACATAAGAAGCATTTCCATTGATACCCAGATTCACTTCACCCACCTTAAAGCGATAGGACGCTTCGAACTCGATACCTTCGTTCTTCACTGTACCCGAATTGACCGTCATACTGCCATAACTGGTATAAAGAGGAATCGGCATGGAAAGCAGCATGTCCTTCGTCTTCTTCACGAAATAGTCGGCAGAGAATGTCAATGCACTGTTGAAGAAACGCAAGTCAATACCCAAGTCGGTCTGTTCGGAGGTCTCCCATTTCAAGTCTGCATTGGCATAGCCACTGGGCAGCATACCTGTATATACCTTTCCATTTATGACTGCATTCTTACCCTGGCTCATCATACTTGTATAGGCAAAGGAGCCAATACGTTCGTTACCGTTCTGTCCCCAGCTCAGACGTATCTTGGCAAAATCCAACCAGGAAGGTCTGTTTTCCATGAACTTCTCACGAGTCAACACCCAACCCAAAGAAACCGAAGGGAATGTAGCATATTGGTGCTCGCGACTGAAGTTTGACGAACCGTCCCGTCTCACTACCGCTTCGAACAAATACTTTTCATCATAATTATAATTGATACGTCCGAATACGGATGCAATGCGGTGGTCTTCTGCCCCACCCCATACTTTGGACTGCTCTTCGGGCGCTGTGGCCGTGTCTATATATCCCTTGTCTATATCCACCACCAGCAGATTATAATCTTCCGCTTCCAAATTGGAGTAATGGTAGGAAGACATACTTGTACCGAACAGTGCACCTATATTATGACGGCCGAAAGACTTTGTATACGACAGTACATTTTCCCACTGCCAATAGGAAGACTCCCTTTTCTTATCCTCTACCTTGGAAGTGGCATTCTTACTGGTAGCATTTAGCTCGTAGACCGGAGTTACATTCTTGATGGAATTGAACACCCATTCCGCACCATAGGTAGTCTTGAACTTCAAGCCTGGCAACAAGTCGACATCAAGGTTAAAGTTCGCACCGAAATTCTGAGGCATAGTCCTCTGGTTATGACTGACCTGCATGGCTGCCAGCGGATTGGTTATTTCACGCATCTCGATGATATTGTATGCCAGGCCGTTAGGAGCAATGACATGATTTGGATAAGTTACGGCATATTGCTCCAGTATAGCAGGGTCGGTCTGATAAACCGGCTCGGTAGGAGGCAACATATTCATGGAAGTAATCAAGCCTGCTGCTTCACTATTGCCAATAGTATTACCAGTCTGGATTGACTTGGAATAGCTTGCAATTGCACCAAAACTAATCTTATTCAACCAATTTCGTGATTTCGTGTCCAGTAATACATTATTGTAATTCAAGCGTACATTGTAGCGTTCATAATCAGCATGTCCTTTAGCATAAATACCTTCTTGCTTTACATAACCGAAAGAAGCATAATAGGTAGAGTTGTCCGTACCGCCACTCAACGAAACCTTGTGGTTCATAATAGGAGCATTCTTGTTCTGCAGTTCCTTTTGCCAGTCGGTATTGACGCTGGAAACAGTCGGGAAATAAGGGTCCTTACCTGCATTGGCAGCCATTTCATTCATCAACATCTGATAATCCGCACTACCCAGCAAATCCACCTTCTTGGAAGGATTCTGAATACCGTACGTAAATTCATAGTTCAAAGTAGCCTTTCCTTTAGTACCCTTCTTCGTAGTAATCAGTACAACACCATTAGCACCACGGGCTCCGTAAATAGCGGCGGAAGCTGCGTCTTTCAACACTTCAATAGACTCAATATCAGAAGGATTCAAATGACTGATACCACTTTCAGACGGCATGCCGTCTACTATATAAAGCGGATCGGAGTTGTTGACCGTACCGGTACCCCGAATACGAATCTTTGATTCCGCACCGGGCTGACCTGAATTAGAGATAATCTGTACACCGGAAACTTTACCTTTCAAGGCATTCTGAATATTTGTAGGATTACCTTTATCCAACTCTTCACTGGTAACACGGCTCACAGCAGACGAAAGTACACTCTTCTTTTGTACACCATAGCCTACTACAACTACCTCGTCCAGCAACTCAGAAGAATCAGTAAAACGGACTTTCAGATTTGTATCTGCAGCAGTCAGTTTATACTCAATAGGCTCATAACCGATAAAAGTGAAGACCAACACATCACCCGCAGAAGCTTTCAGGCTGAAATTCCCATCAATGTCCGTCACAGTACCCACAGCCGGATTACTTTTCATACTGACATTAGCACCCGGAACCGTTTCTCCAGAAGGATCATAAACGATACCCTGCACATTAATTTGTTGTGCGAAGAGCTGCAAAGTGCAACTGAGAATGCAAAGCAGCAAAAGGACTCTTTTTCTTTTCATGATAATAGTATTAGTTTATAAAATAGAAAGTTATTCATATTGTATTGATACAAATTCCAATACTTCGATAAGCGAAATTACGTACTAAACAAGAAATGGAAGTTGAATATTTCTCATAAGGAGTTCATTTACTAACACATCCATAAAAAACGTTTTATTTTAAACTTAAAGTGATAAAGTTTAAACCCATAAAAAAACGGATACGTTTCTGTACGTACCCGTTTTCTTCCAAATCCATTGATTATAAAAAGTATTACCTTTCTAAAGTCCAGTTAATGGCATTTCTGAACATGGTCGTAAACCCTTCCGTTTCGTACAACTTACTACTATGCCCTATCTGGAAATAAACATTGCGTGCCTTTTTGCTTTCATTGACCCAAACCACCGGATGATCGCCCATCTTGATGTCCGATGCAGGCGTGTAGCTCGATTCGTCTACATTGGCTAATACATGTACATTAGGGCGCGGACTCTTGTCATAAGTATACCACTCGTCATCGGGCACCACGAAAGAGGCCGGAACATCCTTCATTACCGGATGCTGTTTATCTTCCACAATCAGCGTACCGTCGGCCAGCGGAGCTATGTAGTTCTTGAAACGTACACCACCCATGAAATCAGAGAACCATTGCCACATGGGATAACCGTCAAACTCGCCCAGCAAAGTAGCATGATGGAAACCTATCCAGCCGCCACGGCCTTCTTCTATATACTTGACGAACGCATCTTCCGCTTCCTTCGGCCAAGTATAAGGCGGGAAATCCAATTGAATAACCAGGCTGAACTGCGACAAGTAAGCCTCCGTTATGTTCCTGGCATTGTTTATCTCGGTAATACTGAAATTCCCCTTTACACCTTCGGCCGCCAACCACCTCAAACCGGCATCCGTAAATCCTCCGTGCTGTCCGCCACGTTCCGTCAACACCAGTACCTTCGCCTTGTGCGGCTTGCCCAATAGGTTTTCTGCTACCGTACGGCGCAAATCACCCTGTTCATTGTCTCCGCTATAATCCCAATACATGCCTCCCAGCAAATCTTTATCCAGAATATACTGACACTTGATGGCAAGTGAACGGGGATTCTCAAAACCAAATACCAACGTATCATTCTTATCGGCCAGATAAGGCACTTGAGCCACCTCATCCCACTTTTCAGTATATTGGGTATCCGTATTCCCTACCTTATTATAGTCTTGGAAGCTGGGATAACCGTCACCTCCACGACCATAGAAGGGCATACCCATCACCAGCTTGGAAGGCGGTACGCCCGCTTTCAAGTGTGCAGTAACGGCACCGTCCGAAGTAATGTCACCGCTATGTCCTGACGGATAAAGCGCCGAATGGTGCTTGGGAGCAGAAGCCATGTCATAAGCCATGATATTCACAAAATCGACGGAAGGCAAGATAGCCTTGAAGTCAATGTAACGGGCAGAAGCTACGGTGGCAAGTGTCAGTTCCTTTTCATTGCCGATGGCAGCTCTGATATCCTGCATCAGAAGTGTAAAATTCTCCGTATCGTCCGGTGACGAGGATATATTTGCCATAGAGCTGGTGGGATATTCCCAATCGATGTCAATGCCATCCAAAGCGAACTCCTTCACCACACGGTCACAGTCCGCGGCAAAAGCACGGCGATATTCATCATTGGCAGCCATCTCACTGAAACGTCCGCTTCCCCAGCCGCCGATGGAAAGCAGCACTTTCAGCTCCGGCTTCTGTTTCCTCAAATCAACAATCTGTCTCAAACGTTCCTCATTATCAATCTTGACACCGTTAAAGCTCTCGTTTACATGACCGAACGCATAGTTGATATGCGTCATGTACTGCGGGTCGGGCATCACCTCACTCCACGAAGTGACATAAGCAACCACAACCTTTGAATCGCGGGAAGCCGCAACGACCTCTTCTCCCGACTTAACGCTACCGCATGAAACCAATACGCCCAAAGCGGCAGCCATCATCATTCTAATTTTTTTCATAAGTACTATCTTTAATTACAAATTATCGCAGGTCTGACGGACCCGTGAACCTATCAATGCATAATACAGCATAAACGCTTCTCCAAAAAGAACGATGAGCCATGACCATCTCCAGCCTCCAAGAACATCGGCAAGCACTCCTTGCAACAAGGGCAATATGGCACCGCCTACCACTCCAATCATGAACACACCCGAAGCCACCGAAGTGTATTTTCCCAAATGGGCAACGGACAAAGTAAAGATAGCTCCCCACATGATGGAATGGAACAGACCTACTGCCGTGAGCAGCCACGGATTATTCAGAAGAATGGCCAGTAGGGCGAGTAGTCCTGCCGATACCGTAGTAACCGTCAACTGCACGCGGGGAGAAATCCTGCTCAGGCTGCTCCCCACCAGGCGGCCCACAAGCATACCACCCCAATAGAGCGTAGCCATCAGTGCCGGAGAAGCATAATCCATCTCGATGGCATACAGATTGATATTGGCCCCGATACAGACTTCCACTCCTACATAAAAGAAGATAGCCACCACGCCCAATGTCAGATGACGGAAGGACCATACACTTTTTTCCAGCTTTTCTCCCTTCTCTACCCTGGTTCCTTGGATATCGGGCAAAGACAATTTCATCAACAACAATACAATCAAAGAAATAACAGCCATCAATGCCAGGAACGGAACCATCAGCTGGTCAATCTGAATGTCCTCCATAGACAGACCGCCGAACACGACACCGGTCACGAAATAAGGAGCAAGCGTAGTTCCCACAGAATTGGCGGAACCGCCTATAGCCAAACGCTGAATGGACTGGGTACCCTTGACATGGCAAGCCGTCAGATAAGGATTTATAACCACTTGCAGAATGGTGGCCGAAGCCCCTACCACGAAAGAACCCAGTAAGAAAATCAAGAACCCTCCAGGGATAACATTATTTCCTGCATGCCAATTCGCTTCAGGAAAGTGTACTGTGAAATAGGAAGAGGCAAAGAACAAACCAAGCCCCACAATCATCACCAGCAATCCACGCATCAATGTTCCTTTATATCCGTATTTGCTAATCCACGACGAGCCTACCCCTCCACAAACCGGATAAGCAAGGAACCAGGAGAAAGTAATCAAAGTAGCAAAAGTATTTTTCAACCCGCCCACTTCCGAAAGAAAAGTTTCTTTCAGAGGACCCTGAAACTGAGTATTGGCAGTCGTAAGGAAACCTACAATAAAGAACAAGAACACCATCGTGATGAAGGAAGAGATTAAAGCTCAGAGAAATAAGAAATCCTGAT
>OCLZ01000336.1_pt1 | contig 12791 bp, 10 predicted proteins | sample 1496091 | NCBI WGS metagenome assembly OCLZ01 (sample SAMN01760948, study PRJEB22395) | human gut metagenome | reverse complement strand
TGCCGTCCATATTCAGCGGCAGGCCGACGATTACCGCCTCCGGCTGCCACTCCTTAAGCAATTTTTCGATGATATTCCAGTCCGGTTTACCGTCCTGCGCCTTCAGCGCCGGCAGTGGCCGGGCGGTTGCGGTGATCCGTTGCCCTACCGCCACACCGATGCTTTTGGTCCCGAAATCAAAGCCGAGAAAGGTACCGCTCATTATGCATGCCCCGCGACGCCAGGCATCGTCACGATGTCAATGCCAATCAGTTTAGCCGCCTCGCGCCAGCGATCGGCGATGGGCGTACGGAAGAGAATGTTCTGGTCCGCCGGGGCGGTGAGCCAGGCATTATCTAAAATCTCCTGCTCCAGCTGCCCTTTCTCCCACGAGGAGTAGCCCAGGGCAACCAGCACGTTGCCCGGTTGCCGGTCGGTGCCTAAGGTTTCGAGGACATCCCGCGAGGTGGTGATCACCGTGTTATCCGAGATACGGATGCTTGAGGAAAAGTCAGAGGGCGGGGTATGTAAAATAAAGCCGCGGTCTTCCGCCAGCGGGCCGCCCAGCATCACCGGTTTATCCAGGCGGATCTCCGGATTACGCGGCTCCGGGACAATTTTGAGCTTCTCAAGGATCCCTTCCACCTGCAGATTTTCCAGCGGCTTATTGATAATAATGCCCATGGCACCCTCGTCGTTATACTCGCAGATATAGACCACGGAGCGGCGGAAAATGGGGTCCTGAAGCGCAGGCATGGCAATCAGAAAGTGATGCTGTAAATTCATTGTCAGAGGTTCTGTTCCTGGTTCAAAAAGCAACACCCAGTATGCGGGCAAAGTAGAATGGTGTCGATGCACTTTATCTGGCAGGCGCCCGAGCGGCGCCTGGCTGGAAGGGTTTCACCAGCGCGGCAATCCGCGCTCGCTGTGCCCTGAGCGGACGTTCGTCCGCCGTAGTGCTTATCGGGCGAGACGTCTTTCGATAGCGTCCATCAGCATGCCGGTGATCGAAATATCCGGGAAGGCGGCCTCGATCTCACGGACGCAGGTGGGGCTGGTGACGTTAATTTCCGTCAGACGGTCGCCAATGATATCCAGGCCAACGAAAATCAGGCCTTTAGCCTTCAGCGTCGGGCCGACGCGGCGGGCGATATCCCAGTCGCTTTCGGTTAGCGGGCGGGCTTCGCCGCGGCCGCCGGCGGCCAGATTGCCACGAGTCTCGCCGCCCTGCGGAATGCGCGCCAGGCAGTAAGGTACCGGCTCGCCATCCACCACCAGCACGCGCTTGTCGCCATCTTTAATGGCCGGCAGATAGTTCTGCGCCATGCAGTAGCGGCTGCCCAGCTCGGTCAGCGTCTCGGCGATCACGCCGAGGTTCGGATCGCCGGCTTTGACGCGGAAAATAGAGGCGCCGCCCATGCCGTCGAGCGGCTTCATGATGATATCGCCGTGTTTTTCCCAGAAGGCTTTAAGCTGGGCTTTATTGCGGGTGACCAGCGTTTCCGGGGTCAGTTCGGAGAACCAGGCGGTGAACAGCTTCTCGTTACAGTCGCGCAGGCTCTGCGGCTTGTTGACGATAAGCGTGCCTTTCTCTTCCGCTCGTTCCAGAATATAGGTCGCATAAATAAATTCGGTATCGAACGGTGGATCCTTACGCATCAGAATGACGTCAAGATCCGCCAGCGGCAGATCCTGCTCGCCGGTAAAGTCATACCATTTGTCGTAGTTCTGTTCGACGCTCAGTGTGCGCGTCCGGGCGCGGGCCTCGCCGTTGATCAAATAAAGGTCGTTCATCTCCATGTAATGGAGTTCATAGCCGCGACGCTGCGCCTCCAGCAACATAGCGAAGCTGGTGTCTTTCTTGATGTTGATGGTTGCGATGGGATCCATCACGATGCCGAGCTTGATCATGGTTCTTCTCCGTTAACGCCTCAACCTAAGTCGCCAAAACGCACCTGCAGGGCAGTAATGGCGGTGAGCGCAGTAGTCTCTGTACGCAGAACGCGCGGTCCCAACAGGATATCAGTAAACTGGTATTTCGCGGTCATTGCTATCTCTTCAGCCGACAGCCCGCCTTCCGGGCCAATCAGCAGACGGACGCGTTCAACCGGCAGCGGCAGCGTGTTAATGCTGGCGCTGGCGCGCGGGTGCAGGTTGAGCTTCAGCCCGCTGTCCTGCTCGGCGCACCACTCCTCCAGCTGCATCGCCGGACGAATTTCCGGTACCACGTTACGACCGCTCTGTTCGCAGGCGGCAATAGCGATTTTTTGCCACTGCTGGATCTTTTTCTGCAAACGTTCGGCGTCCAGTTTAACGCCGCAGCGCTCGGAAAACAGTGGCGTTATGAGGCTTACTCCGAGTTCGATCGATTTCTGGATGGTGAATTCCATTTTTTCGCCGCGGGACATCACCTGGCCTAAATGGATATGCAGCGGCGATTCCCGATCGTCGGGTTCGCCACTGAGGACTTCAACCGTGACGCTTTTCTTACCGGCCTCGGTAATGACGGCGTCAAACACCTGGTTACTGCCGTCGAATAGCTGAAGGTGCTGACCGGCGGTCATGCGCAGAACGCGCCCGACGTGGTTGGCCGCGTCATCGCTCAGCGCGATCAGGCTGCCGACAATGAGGCGTTCTGGATGATGGATGCGAGGAATGCGCATGCTTGATATTCCGTTCTTTGCGCAGATGCCAGCTTCCCGCCATTAGGCGGGAAGCACAGGGCTGCAAATTAACAATTGCCGCTAGTGTAGGTTAGCTCTTTTGCGCCTGGCAAGCCTGCTGGACATAAGGATTATGGTTGCCCTGCACTTTCGCGATGCGCTCATCACGTTCACACTCCCAGGCGGTGACCGGATACTGTTTGTTCCAGGCGGTAAACAGCTGAGTTTGCTGGCGGGAAAGATTTAACTGGTAGCGGTCGCGCATATAGAAGTAGGTGCGGGCGATGGCGCCGCGGGCGCGGGCAGGGGGCTCAGCGATTTTATCTTTAAAATCGACCTTCATGGTGCACTGGCCGTACTGGCCTTCACCGCCGTTCCACTGGCTGTACATAAAGTTGCCGCGATCGCCATTCACTTCTCCCACCGCCGGCTGCAGATTGTGCATGTCGCTTTCCATCTTGCGATACTCAGGATCTTTGGCGCAGTTTTTACGACCACCCTCCTGCCAGCACTGGCGCTGATGGCCGAACTGCCACGCCGGCACCACGTGTTCCCATTCAACCCGGCTGGCGCGGTTCTCATTTTTACGCACTTTATAGCCACAAGATTCCAGATCGATAACGCCTTTTTTACCCTGCCAGGCAATTTTACAGCCGCAGTAAAAGTCGCCGGGAACGTCGGCGTTTACTTTGACGCCAGCGGCCTTGGCCTGGGAAAAACTGGTAATTTCTGCGGCCGCAAGCGGGCCACTCACTGCCGTGCTCAATACTGCAACGGCTAAAACATGCATACGGGACATCGTTCACTCCGTGTCAAAACGAGCCCGCAACGTAGCGAATGAGGGTGCCGGATGCAATCAGTCAGATCAGAAAGTTTCTAATTAATTCCAATGGTTATTCTTCAGCCACCAGCAGATCGCCGCAGCGCACGCAGCGGTAAGTGGCTTCGCCGCGCACCACCCGGTTATGGCGACGGACGGTGAGCTGATGCTGCTGGCAGCGGCAGCGGTAGGGGAAGGTATTCTGGCGGACCGAATCGAGTTCAAAGCGATGGGTGCGACGTGCGGGAACGCCCAGCACGCCCTCCATCATCCATTTCCACTCTTTACCGTGCGGGGCTACCCGGCCAAAGTGTTGCCACACCAGCAGGTGCGCCAGCTCATGGGGCACCACTTCATCGATAAACGCCTGCTGATTTTCCAGCAGCAGCACCGGATTTAAACGAATTTCGTTTTTCTCCAGCCAGGCGGTGCCGGCGGAGGTACCGCGCTGCTGGTAGACCAACGTCGGCTCCGCGTAGCGGCGTTCCAGCTTGAGGTTCGCTTTGGCGAGATGCTCCCGCAGGCTGCGCATCACGGCCTGCTGAATAGCAATAGGAATACGGGGTGTTTTCATAGCGCCAGAGGATAGTGCGGCGGAGGGGGGAGAGCAAGCGGAAGCTTCCTCCCGGAAGGGGAGGAAGCTCAGACGGATTAATCGCGGGCGCCGATCTCGCGCAGCGGACGACCCTGCATCAGGTTGCGTTCGATATGTTCCAGCGAGACGTTTTTGGTTTCCGGGATCAGCCACAGCGTCAGCAGAATAAACAGCACGTTCAGACCGCCGTAGACCCAGAAGGTGTTGGCGCTGCCCAGCGAATTGAGCATGGTCAGGAAGGTAACGCCGACAATCATGTTGGCAATCCAGTTGGTCGCCGTTGAGCAGGTGATACCGAAGTCGCGGCCTTTCAGCGGCTGGATTTCGGAACACAGTACCCAAATCAGCGGGCCGGCGCTCATGGCGAAACCGACGATAAACATCAGCAGCATCAGGACGGCGATGTACTGGGCGGTTGAGGAGTGAATACCGATGTGCATCATGCTGCCCAGGACGCCCATTCCCGCTGCCATGACGATAAAGCCAAGGATCAGCGTCGGTTTACGGCCCCAGCGGTCGACCAGACCGATGGCGATAAAGGTGGCCAGCACGTTAGTCAGACCGACAATGACCGTCCCCCACATCTGTTCGGTGGTGTTGGCGTAGCCTGCCAGCTCAAAGATCTTCGGCGCGTAGTACATGATGACGTTCATCCCGGTGAACTGCTGCATTACCTGCAGCAGAATGCCGAGGAACACCGCGCGGCGGAAGTTGCTGTTGTCTTTAAACAGCGACCAGCCGGACTGTTTTACCTTCAGGCTTTCGCGGATTTCGTCGAGCTCGCGTTTCGCTTCGGCGCTGGTATCGCGCAGGCGCAGCAGCACGCGCTCGGCATCGACAAAGCGGCGTTTGGCGGCGAACCAGCGCGGGCTGTCCGGCAGGAAGATAACGCCGATCAGCAGCAATACCGCCGGAATAATGATCACGCCGAGCATCCAGCGCCATGCGCCGCTGTAGCTAAAGGCGGTGTCGGAGAGGTAAGCGCCAAGGATCCCGATGGTGATCATCAGCTGGTACATGGAAATCATACTGCCGCGAATTTTCTCCGGAGCGATTTCCGATAGATACAGCGGCGCGGTGTATGAGGCGACGCCTACCGCCAGGCCCAGCAGCACGCGGGAAACCAGCAGGATCTCGACGTTTGGCGCGGCGGCGGAGAACAGAGAGCCGGCGACAAAGAGGATGGCGCCGATCATCAGGCTCTTTTTACGGCCCAGTTTGAAGGAGAGCCAGCCGCTGCCGACCGCACCGACGGCGGCGCCGAACATCATGGAGCTGACCACCCACTCCTGAGTGTGGGCGGAAATCTGGAACTCATTGGCAATAAAGGGTAAGGCACCCGCAATAACACCGATATCAAGGCCAAACAGCAGGCCAGCCAGCGCGGCGAGGAAACAGACGAAGAACGTCATGGTCTTGTTTGAACGCCCTTGTTTTTTGTTGTCAGGCATAACGCCCTCCAGTTGAGTTATTGATTCTGTCGATGGTTAGCGTAGGACACTCGTCGGTAAAAAAACGTGATTATAATCACGGCTGTGTAATCGTTTCCACAAAGGTAAAGAAACGTAATGCATTAAATGCTTTTTAAATCAGCAATATAAACAAGGATAGTCGACAATTTGAAAAACGGTAATCAGAGTTAACCGAAACAATATGTAACATTGTGAAAAACACCCCTATGAGATGACGCACGCAGGCAGCAATCGACCATTACCATAATGTAATCGCTTTCATTGAGATGTTGCGCTACGTTGAAGCAAGGTTCGGCAGGGAAGGTCAGGGAATAAAAAGGCCAGCGCGAGGCTGGCCTTAAAGAGAGGAAGCGGAGAGATTATTTCAGACCGGCCGCTTCGCGCAGCAGGGCCGCTTTGTCGGTTTTTTCCCAAGGGAAATGTTCGCGACCAAAGTGACCGTAGGCAGCGGTTTCTTTGTAGATCGGATGCAGCAGATCCAGCATCTGAATCAGGCCGTACGGACGCAGGTCGAAGAACTCGCGCACCAGCAGGGTCAGCTGTTCAGAAGGCACTTTTTCAGTACCAAAGGTTTCCACCATGATGGACGTCGGCTCTGCAACGCCGATGGCGTAGGAAACCTGAATTTCGCAACGGTCAGCCAGGCCTGCGGCAACGATGTTTTTCGCTACATAGCGAGCCGCATAGGCTGCAGAACGGTCAACTTTAGACGGATCCTTACCGGAGAACGCGCCGCCGCCGTGACGAGCCATGCCGCCGTAGGTATCGACGATGATCTTACGACCGGTCAGACCGCAATCGCCCATCGGGCCGCCGATAACGAAACGGCCGGTCGGGTTGATGAAGAATTTGGTGGACGCGCTCAGCCATTCGGTCGGCAGAATCGGTTTGATGATCTCTTCCATCACCGCTTCCTGCAGCGATTTCTGGTCGATATCTTCGGCGTGCTGCGTGGACAGCACCACCGCGTCGATGCCGACGATTTTGCCGTCGTCATACTGGAAGGTCACCTGGCTTTTCGCATCCGGACGCAGCCACGGCAGGGTGCCGTTTTTACGTACTTCAGCCTGGCGCTGCACCAGACGGTGAGCGTAGGTCACCGGCGCCGGCATCAGCACGTCGGTTTCGTTGGTGGCGTAGCCAAACATCAGCCCCTGGTCGCCTGCGCCCTGTTCCAGCGGATCGGCACGGTCAACGCCCTGGTTGATGTCCGGAGACTGTTTACCAATGGCGCTCAGTACGGCACACGAGTTGGCGTCAAAGCCCATATCGGAATGCACGTAGCCAATTTCGCGGACGGTGTTGCGGGTGATCTCTTCGATGTCAACCCATGCGCTGGTGGTGATTTCGCCGCCTACCAGCACCATGCCAGTTTTGACATAGGTTTCACATGCGACACGCGCTTTCGGATCCTGCTCGAGGATCGCATCCAGCACGGCATCGGAGATTTGGTCAGCAATTTTGTCAGGATGCCCTTCTGATACGGACTCAGACGTAAAAAGGTGTTTTGCCATATTTTATTTCACCTGTGGACGATTCGGATAGCTCATACTGTTGTGTAATGTGGCTTTGGTGGATAATCAGCGCAAAGCCGCGCAGGTAGCGACACGAGCAGTCTGAGTGTTAATCAGTATAGACGGATTAACTTCTGGACGGCCATTTTAGGTCAAATCTTGAACCTATTTCCAGCCTTTTTTGATGGCGGTCGCATTTATCGAAAAACTCGCCTGGCAAATTTTCCTGACAACCGCGCAAACGAGCACATTTTTATTTTGCTTTTTACCCCGCTTCTCGGTATAAAACGCCGCGCGCGGCTCATTAAAAAAGCGCACGGGGCATGGCCCTGTGGTGCCACTTCCAGCCGGGTTAAGCAGTCTGTATTTACAGAATCTCGCAACGGCATAGCGCTTGTTGCCCGGTATGTATAGCTTTGGCTTGTCGCCGACCCTGTCGCAGGGCGGTGTGGAGGTGATACCAGATAATGAACCAACGTTTTTCGCTTGTTTCGTCGCGTCGTTCTGTCGCGCGTCAGCACTCCGCAACCTGCATCTCTCTCATGCAAACCAGCCGATGTTCACCCCATCTCGGCGCTTCTCAGGATTCCAGGGCCGGTCGGCCGTCAGAAAACTGAACAAGGGCGCTCTTGCCAGGCAAGAGTTTTCTCGTGGTTTCTCCGGACTGTCATACTCTGTTCGGCTACGTGTTTTACGATGATATGAATAAGAAACCGGTCGCGCAGTCGCAAAACCAGCAGATAGTGCTGGGCTTTAGGACTGTTCATGGGTTGTTATCGCATCTTTGGACTGCGATAGTAGTTAACTGTCTTACACTTATTATTAAAAATTGAGGTTCGCTATGTCTGACGACATGTCTATGGTTTCGCCTTCGTCAGCAGGCGAACACGGTGTACTACGTTCCATGCAGGAGGTAGCGATGAGCTCCCAGGAAGCCAGCAAGATGCTGCGTACTTATAATATTGCCTGGTGGGGCAATAACTATTATGACGTCAACGAACTGGGCCACATCAGCGTTTGCCCGGATCCGGACGTCCCGGAAGCGCGCGTTGATCTCGCTGAATTAGTCAAAGCGCGCGAAGCGCAAGGGCAGCGCTTGCCGGCGCTGTTCTGCTTCCCGCAGATCCTGCAGCACCGCCTGCGTTCAATCAACGCCGCGTTCAAGCGCGCGCGCGAATCCTACGGCTATAACGGCGATTACTTCCTGGTCTACCCGATCAAGGTGAACCAGCATCGTCGCGTCATCGAATCGCTGATCCATTCCGGCGAGCCGCTGGGTCTGGAAGCCGGTTCGAAAGCGGAACTGATGGCCGTGCTGGCGCACGCCGGGATGACCCGCAGCGTCATCGTCTGTAACGGTTATAAAGACCGCGAATACATCCGTCTGGCGCTGGTGGGCGAGAAGATGGGCCACAAGGTCTATCTGGTCATCGAGAAGATGTCGGAAATTGCCATCGTGCTGGAAGAAGCCGAGCGCCTGAACGTGGTGCCGCGCCTTGGCGTGCGTGCGCGTCTGGCCTCGCAGGGGTCCGGTAAATGGCAGTCCTCCGGCGGCGAGAAGTCTAAGTTCGGTCTCGCGGCCACCCAGGTTCTGCAGCTGGTGGAGATCCTGCGTGCCGCAGGGCACCTCGACAGTCTGCAACTGCTGCACTTCCACCTCGGCTCGCAGATGGCCAACATTCGCGATATCGCCACCGGCGTGCGTGAATCGGCGCGTTTCTACGTCGAGTTGCATAAGCTGGGCGTTAATATCCAGTGCTTCGACGTTGGCGGTGGCCTGGGTGTGGATTACGAAGGAACCCGCTCGCAGTCCGACTGCTCGGTGAACTACGGCCTGAACGAATACGCTAACAATATTATCTGGGCCATCGGCGACGCCTGCGAAGAGAACGGCCTGCCGCACCCGACGGTCATCACCGAGTCCGGCCGCGCGGTGACCGCGCACCACACCGTGCTGGTTTCCAATATCATCGGCGTGGAGCGCAACGAATACACCGAGGCGACCCCGCCGGCGGAAGACGCCGCGCGTCCGCTGCAGAGCATGTGGGAAACCTGGCTGGAGATGCACGAAACCGGCAATCGCCGCTCGCTGCGCGAATGGCTGCACGACAGCCAGATGGACCTGCACGATATCCATATCGGCTACTCCTCCGGCACTTTCAACCTGCAGGAGCGCGCCTGGGCAGAACAGCTGTATCTGAACATGTGTCATGAAGTGCAGAAGCAACTCGACCCGAGCAACCGCGCTCATCGTCCGATTATCGATGAGCTGCAGGAGCGCATGGCGGATAAAATCTACGTCAACTTCTCGCTGTTCCAGTCGATGCCGGATGCGTGGGGGATCGATCAGCTGTTCCCGGTGATGCCGCTGGAAGGGCTGAACAAGTCGCCGGAACGCCGCGCGGTGCTGCTGGACATCACTTGCGACTCTGACGGCGCCATCGATCACTACGTGGACGGCGACGGGATCGCCACCACCATGCCGATGCCGGAATATGACCCGGAGAACCCGCCGATGCTGGGCTTCTTTATGGTCGGCGCCTATCAGGAAATCCTTGGCAACATGCACAACCTGTTCGGCGATACCGAGGCGGTGGACGTGTTTGTCTTCCCTGACGGCAGCGTTGAGGTTGAGCTGTCCGACGAGGGCGATACCGTGGCGGATATGCTGCAGTACGTGCAGCTGGATCCAAACACGCTGCTGACCCAGTTCCGCGATCAGGTGAAAAACACCGGCCTGGACGACGCGCTGCAGCAGCAATTCCTCGAAGAGTTCGAGGCGGGTCTGTACGGGTACACTTATCTGGAAGACGAGTAGCCGCTGATGCCCGGTGGCGCTGCGCTGACCGGGCCTGCGTATGTCGGCCGCATAAGGCGAAGCCGTCATCCGGCAGACGGCGATACTCACTTGAACCCGTATGCATTACCGGCGATAATTCACGCCAATAAGCGATTTATCTATCAAACCCTTCCTCGTCGGGCCTAACGACGCGGAGGGGTTTTTTTATACTTATTTTTTACGTTCCACGACTGTGAAAAGAGGTCATATCCATGAGCACTTTAGGTCATCAATACGATAACTCCCTGGTATCCAATGCCTTTGGCTTCCTGCGTTTACCAATGAATTTCATGCCTTACGACAGCGATGCTGACTGGGTCATCACCGGCGTACCGTTCGATATGGCGACCTCTGGGCGCGCGGGCGGCCGTCATGGCCCGGCGGCGATCCGTCAGGTGTCCACCAATCTCGCCTGGGAGCACAACCGTTTTCCGTGGAACTTCGACATGCGCGAACGCCTGAACGTGGTTGACTGCGGGGATCTGGTGTATGCCTTCGGCGACGCGCGCGAAATGAGCGAGAAGCTGCAGGCCCACGCCGAGAAGCTGCTGGCGGCCGGCAAGCGCATGCTCTCCTTTGGCGGCGACCACTTTGTTACGCTGCCGCTGCTGCGCGCCCACGCCAAACACTTCGGTAAAATGGCGCTGGTGCACTTCGATGCCCACACCGATACCTACGCCAACGGCTGCGAGTTCGACCACGGCACCATGTTCTACACCGCGCCGAACGAAGGGCTTATCGATCCCAACCACTCCGTACAGATCGGTATTCGCACCGAATTCGATAAAGATAACGGTTTCACCGTGCTTGATGCGGGCCAGGTTAACGACCGCAGCGTCGATGAAGTGATTGCCCAGGTGAAGCAGATCGTTGGCGATATGCCGGTGTACCTGACCTTTGATATCGACTGCCTGGATCCGGCGTTTGCGCCAGGAACCGGTACCCCGGTGATCGGCGGGCTGACTTCCGACCGCGCGATCAAGCTGGTGCGCGGCCTGAAGGATCTGAACATCGTCGGGATGGACGTGGTGGAAGTCGCCCCGGCCTACGATCAGTCCGAAATCACCGCCCTGGCGGCGGCGACTCTGGCGCTGGAGATGCTGTACATCCAGGCGGCGAAGAAGGGCGAATAAATCTGTTCCCGTCATATTTCAAGTTGCATAGGCGTGGGCAATAACTCGGCCCATCCCTGGGCCTCGTCCTTACAGGGCCAGCGCAAGCGCTGTTCAAAACGGCTAGCCGTTTTGTCCTGCAACTTATTTAGGGTATAGACGCGTTTACTGCTGCTGCGCGACGCATGCGCAGCAGCAGTGCGCCGCCGGCGCACAGCGTAATCAGCTGCGATGCCACCAGTACGGAAAAACCTGAACTGACCGATCCCACTGATTTCATTACCACTCCCATCAGCAGCGGAATAAACGCCGCGCAGATGTTGCCAATGCCGTTAATGATGCCATAGGCGCTGCCCACCGCTTCGCGCGGGGCGTGATGCTGAACCACCGCGGGGATCGCTGCCCCCTGTAATCCCCAGAACACGTTCGCCGCCAGCATAAACAGCGCCAGCATCGCCGGCTGTTCGCTGAGGATTAGCGCCAGCACGGAACCGGCGGTGAGTAGACCGCCAATAATAAACAACAGCGGCGCCTGCTCCGGGCGCATTTTGTCGAGGATCACGCCGCCAAGGAACTTTGAGCCCAGGCTTAACAGAAAGGGGACAGCCGCCAGCAGGCCGGTGGCCTGTAGCGAGAAATGATGCTCATCGCGCAGCCAGGCTGGCAGCCAGGCGCTACTCCCCCACAGATAGCTGAGGGTGGCAATTTCTACCAGCAGGATCCAGCCAAGCAGCGGCGTACGCCAGGCGAGGGCAAAAGTTTGGCTAAAGCCAGGCTTCGCGCGCTGTGCAGTCACTTTTGGCGCGGGGAGAAACCGCCAGATTAATCCGCCGCCGAGCAGCAGGTTAAGCAGCGCCAGCACGTAGAAGGAACCGATCCAGCCAACGTGCGCCATCAGCCAGGTGACCAGCGGGAAGCCTACCGCTAGCCCCAACGATACGCCAAGGGCGGTTACCGCATTCGGTTTGCCGATTTCATCGGCGGCGAAGTTGTCGTTGATAAAGCGCGTTTTCAGTGAAAACAGCGGTCCCTCCGCCACGCCAAGCACGATGCGCGCGATTAACATTCCCACCAGTGAACCGAGTAATGGGGAAATGGCGCACACCAGCGCCCATATAACGATGCTGATTAACAGCCCCTGACGATAATGCCATCTACTTTCTATAACTGGTGTTAATAATAATGCCGAAAACCCATAACCCAGAAGAAAGCATGTCATTAGCATGCCTTGTAACATTCTGTTTTCATTTAACTGGAAGTGGGCAGCGAATTCCGGGTTAAGGATCATCACCGAGATATTTACCCGATCGACGTAGGAAATAATTATTAACAAAAGTAATGCTATTACCCCTTGCCATCTTGCCGCCATTCGTTGTCTCCACGCTTAATTTAATGATTGCCAGTTATTATTTTTTAACGCCAGAAATAGTTACATGAGTAAAATGGTTCACCTGTGAAACTCATTGTTTTTAAACTAATAAATAAATTTTGTTTCATGGGTGAAACACCATGGTTTCCGCTGTCGCCCATTTTTAATGATCGATTTGAAAAGAAGTCAATAGTCGTATGTGAAATTTAAATCGGAATTTTTATTTATAATGGATCACCGCTTTAAATATCATCATTTCATCTGAATGCAGTTTTTCGTGATCAATTGCACACTTAGCTAATTTAAAAGCCATTCATTAACAAGTTCGTCACATTAACGCTTGACGAAACATTCGCCGCTTTTATATTGGTCGTATTAAATAAGAAACACAGTTTCATATATGAAACAAAATTTATTTATTAGTTTAA
>OCLZ01000311.1_pt1 | contig 13241 bp, 18 predicted proteins | sample 1496091 | NCBI WGS metagenome assembly OCLZ01 (sample SAMN01760948, study PRJEB22395) | human gut metagenome | reverse complement strand
GCAAGGCCCAGAATTTGCGGCACTTTTTGAGCCCATCCCATACCAGGACTTACACCGGCCCCCTCGCCCATTGAATAGCTGTCACCGACAAACAGGTACTTTTTCGGGCGGGCAACGTCATGCAGCTTATCAATATCGTTTTGGAGCTTTTTATCTGCCTGTTCGCGGGCGGTCTGCTCAGCTGCGATAGCCTGTTTGCGGGCGGTCTGTTCGGCCGTGATAGCCTGTTTGCGGGCGGTCTGTTCGGCCGTGATAGCCTGCTGCAGCTGTGTGTCTGCCTGCTTGCGGGCGGCAATTTCATCCGCGATTTGCTGCCTTGCGGTGGTGTCTTTAACATTGTACGATGCCGCGTCAATGTTCATTTTATCAAAATCTGCCATAGTGCCCCCTCCTCACTTTGTATGGGTTAAGGTTGTGATTTTGATGGTTTCCGTCGCGGGGGTGTATTCTATAGTCACGCGGGAAAGTTTTTCAACCTCCTCAATTTTTTGCAGGGCCTCTGTGGCTGCTGTGTTGGCGTTCTGCGCGGTGCTGCGGGCAGTGGCATCTTTCACATGAATATCCTGGCCTCCCAGGTTGAAAACAGTTACATCTGGCATAATAGTTACCTCCCTGTAATGGTGATGGTTTGGTCCGTCGGGTTGTACACATGTACATCACCGCCGTATATGGTGCTTGCCGCGCTGGGCGGGAATCCTAGGTTAATACTTGTATCGCTTGCCCGGTACCATGCCGTGGGCGTGCTGTACAGTCGGGAAATAAGGTCAACCACAGAAACTTCTACGCAGTTTGTTCCGATCACCACAAGCGACGTCTGCGGGATGGGTTGGGGGTTTGTGCAAAGGACATCACCGACAAAAAACACGCTATTAGCAGGTAATTGCTCGGTAGCAGCTTGCCCGTTTTCCTGCTGGGGCACTGCCGTGATAGCGTTTTTGAGCGGGTCGATAAAATTTTGTAACGTGAATACGGGTGTCCAGTAGTCGGCATTGGTGATCTGTACCCCTGGGGGGACGGGCTGCACAGAAAGATATGCAGTGCCGTCCTGCGGGTCCAGAACCAGGGTATTTTGCGGGTACTGGCTGGTGATGTCCCACTTAATGGGGTCTGCGTACTTAATTGTATTGAGGCTGACAAAATTTGCAAGCCTCCGGTCGATGTCAGTGAGAGCCTTAATAATCCAGTCAAGATTGAGGTCGTGGAAATTGGTGTAAGGTGCTCCATGAATCGGATAAATGGTACTCATGTTTGCCATCTCCTTTAATATACCAGCAGGCAAAAATTTGCCCTGATATCCGTAACGATCTTATGCACTGCGTTTTCCTTCGCTAGAGCCAGCTCCTTGGCGATCAGGTCCTGCGGGTCTCTGCCTGCCCGGCCCTTTTCGGTCACGGTATCTTTGTAACCGTCCTGGGCCTCCGTGGTGCTGGTATTGGTGGTTGTTTGGTCGTCGGTGGTTGTGTCCGTGCCGGTGCTGGTGATCTTGTTACCGGTGCCCAGGGTGGTAGTGCTCTTTTCGGCCGGCACCATGGTGCCACTATCAAACCCCGTCACATCCCTTGTCGTGTTGTCACTGCCATTGTTTTGGCCGATGGTAGTAAGGTCGGGGGTGCGGGTGGTTTTGCCTGCTACTACATTTTCGCTGTTATTGGTGCTGCCGCTGGTGCCGTGGTGATCTGTGGTGCGGGTGCGATCATCGGAGGCCAGCACGTCATAGTCAAGGCCCAGGGCTTTCGCATACCGGTCCCAGCTGGGCAGCATGGTTTCCGAAAACACGCCTAGGGCCCTTTTCATCGTGGGGCCGTCTGCATAAAGCACTTCTAGTTCCAGCGTATCAAAAAGCAGCTGATTGCATACCGCGTCTTTTGATACACTGTCAGGCACTCGCAGGTCATCGAATAGTGTGGGGTATCCTGCCAATAACCCGTTAAAGCTTAGTGTTGCGTGCATTGTTGGTCACCTCCTGCATGCCGGTGTCGGGTGGGAATCTCCAGTCAACCCACAGCTGCGATCTGCCAATCCTGAAAAGCTTGTGGACCCGCTCGCAGCTGCGCTGCAAGCTGTCCAGCCACAGCGACGCTTTTGCAGCCGTCTCGACGTTGTTAGAATTGACCTCATCTGTCAGCATGCGCTCTTTTTTGCTTGTGTTGGTGTTGGGGATACCGACTTCGGTATCAAAAAGCGCCTTGATGGTTTTTAACGCGGTCAGCAGCTCATTGGTAATAAAATTGCCTTTGAGGTCAGAGGAAAAGTACATCCACGGGGACTGACCGGAGGCCCCGGTCTTGGAGGCTTTAAGCAAAGACGAATCGACGAAAACAGCGGGATTACCCTGCATGATCTCGTCAAACATTTTTTTGAACGATTCTGCGCCGGCCTTGTTGCCGGCAGCAAACACATATGCAAGCCGGCTGTTGATTAGATTGCTCTGGATGGTCTGGGCGGCAAGGGCCATCATGTCCCCGTAATATGCTACAATGTCCACCATGCCCCTGTAGTCAGGCTGCAGGTTGATGATCTCGCACTGCCTGCCGATCTGCAAATACGGGCTACCCTTAATAAAGGGGTTTGCGACGATGGAGTGTGTGGGGTTATAGAAAATGTTGATGCCAGTCAACCCCATGCGATCATATACCAGGCCGTATCGGTCGGTATCAAATACCGTCACACCGCCATCCCCGAATACCAGGTATTGCAAGCGGTTACTGGGCCAGGTGTCGGGCAGTGTCCACCGGACCATGGAAATGGCCTCCAAAAACAGGTATTTGCGAAAATAATAAGACAGGCCGTTGCCCTTGGTATGCATGACGGACGGCGTCACCGGTGATACATGGGCGTTAATCTGCTCGTAACTGTATGGTGCCGTCATAACAGTTTACCCCCTTTGGCCATCTTGGCCATCTTAAACAGCAGCCACACCGGCAGCTTGCCGGCAGGCCACGGCCCGGGCCCGGGACCCGGCCCCGGGGGATTGCTTGCATCCCATTCCACTTCCCAGGTGCCCACCCGGTTCGGGATTCCCAGAATGGCGGATGGGTCCGTTCTGTTTGCCGTGCCATAGCCGCCCACCCAGTATTCCCAGTGCGTGTGGATGCCGCTCGCGTTGCCCGTCTGGCCTTGCTGCCCGATAAATTGGCCGCGCGTGATGGTCTCGCCGACGCTGTGGATCTGGCTTGCAAAATGAGCTGCAAGCCAATAGCTGTTATCGCTCATTTTAACTACAATGTAGTTGCCCCAAGAATCATTACCAGTCGTGCCGCCTTGCCAAGTGTGGGCCGTGACGATTGTGCCGGCCATTGGTGCATAGGCCTTGTGATCTTTATGCACCGTGTCAATGCCACCATGGTAGCTGCCATCGGAGTATGCAGGATATCCTGCAGATACCCTAATCGGTGATACCCCTGTAATACATTGCTTATATACTGCCATTGTTCGGCACCTCCTACTCCAAAAAGAATCCGTTGCGCAAAAAGCTTTTGACGCTGTCGATCTCTGCAGCTGTTGCCGGTAATGCAAGGTCAGGGTCGTCCACCATGATAAATCCCGGAATCGTGGACAGCTGCACACGCCGGCACAGCGGCCGGCCATGGTCTTCGTTGTTATCCTCCACGATCTCGTAAAATGCCCCGGTCAAATACGGGGTGATACCGTATTTTGCGACGCTGGCCCCTCCGCCTTTGGACTGGCTGACAACGGTGGATTGCTGGGCACCGGATGCTATGCCGTTTACGACATCCCCGTTACCGAAAAATGACGCAATGCCGCCGGCCACCGCCCCAACCGCCGTTTGAATCAAGCCGCTGATGCTGGCAAGCTCGTTGACGTTGGTCGCGATCTGCGCCAGCTGCACCGGCACTGCCACGCTGCCGGAGGTGGAAAAGACGATGGTACGGAACTCTTTGTCAAATGCCAAATCCAGAACAGCGTCCCCGGTGCGGTAGTCAACCGTCAACCGGCAGTATAATGTGGTCTGCCGCACAAACAAGTTGGCATTTAATTTGATCTCACCAAACGGCGGACAGTACAGCGTATATTCCGAATACGGGGCCCCGTCTGTATATGCGCCTCTTGTGCTAAGCTGCGGGTGGTGCGGGGTCAGAATGCTAAACGTGAATACCTGCTTGTCGTTATTGTTAGCTATAACATAAGCGTTCCCCACGTTCTGCATTTTCCACCAGCCGACGGGGATTTCGGAAATCGGGGTGCCGATACCGGCATTACCGCACGGAATCCAGAACGCTTTTGAGATATACTGGAGGGGATTAAACAGCGCTTTGGTCAGGTTGCTGCTGATCTCATCCGAACTAATATTAAGGTAGTCGGTATTTTGCAGCAGCGCGGCCATGAGCTTTTGGAATGTCGTGCCGCTCATTGCAAGATAAATGGCACCGCCAAAAGACACATAACCCGGAGCGTTTACCGCGACGACGAAAAAGCCCACATTGCCTTCCGGGTCATCGGAAAACGGGGTGGTACTTGCCTTTACGGTCTTTGTGGTGATCGGTGCCTTTGTGGGGTACAAACTATCAACAATATTGCCATCATACTTGGCGGACGATCTCACAACGTACTCTGTAGCGCTGCTGATCTGGGCCCGGTAACTTGCCAGGGTGTCAACAGTCATTGATGCAATCCAGCGCGCGTCCGAATATGTCCAGTTTTTAATCCAGTAGTACCGGCCAAAAATGGGTATATTGCAATAATTGTACCCGGTGGGGTTGCTTTCCGTGGCAATTTTAATTTCGGGGTCAATGATGGTGCAAGGGCTTTTTAAGTTGATCTCAAACGTTTGCCCACCACTGGGCAGCTTGGTGCTATTGGAGCGCTTGGTGATCTGATAAAATATTGCCTGCATGTTGCATACACCTCCTTATAAAATAACCGGTGGGGCAATGCCCCGCCGGTGCCGGTCAGGACTTAGAGGGGTCTGCGTCCTTGTGCATGGTGGTTTTCAGGGTGGTGGCGTTGGCTGCTTTGCCGGGCGCGGTCACGTCGCCGGCCGTCATCAAAAACAGGACGGCATTTTCCGTAAAGTCGTCATACCAGGACCAGCCGTAATGATACCAGAAATTGGTATACAGGCCGCGGGCGTTCATGGGCGTGGGGACGACGCGGGACAGTCTCGGGGTGTAACCGATTGCATCCCAGTCCAGCAGGCAGCCGAACACATTGGTCAGCTGCACCGCGGCATTTTTGGTTGCCACGCCGGCGGTACTGGTAATAACAGGGGTCGCCGAAATCTTTTCGCGGTCGTTGATGTCCTGCCAGAACGTCACCTGTTCCGCGTCACGGTACCGGAGCATGTCATCGTGGAATACCTCGGGGATGACGCGGGCGTCAATCTGGCTTTGGGTGCCGCTGTACAGATACAGGTGCTGCCGATCATACGGGGTATGGCGCATAATGTTGTAGGTCTTGCTGCCGATCGTCCAGTTCTGGTGCCAGTTGATGGTACGTTCTTTCATCAGGCGGGAAATGTCGTTAATGCGGCCATAGGCGTACTTGGCAAATCCCGGGAAATTGGCCTCTTTGTACACGTCGGCGACCGTCAGCTTGGTGCCCTGCTGGGTGTTGTATTCATCCAGCAGGTAAATCACGCTTTTGGGGCTGGTGACGGTCATGCCGGTGAGATGGTTGGCCATCAGGTTGTTGGCCAGGTTGCGCCGGTCGGCCTCAATCTGGTTGGACAGATGGAGCACAAAAGAGGACCAAAACTGGGCCAGCTCTTCGGGGCCCTTGAATGCTGCCTGCATCTGGGTGTCGGCCTGGGTGTATACGCGGCTGTAGTTGGTCTGACCGTAATAGTTGGTCTGCAGGACTTTGGGCTTGTTGACCTCATACATGTCGACGCTCGCGCCATCTTCCAAGGCCCATGCCTTGTCCGTCACGGGGTCCGAATCGCAGAAATTGATCTTGCGGACGTGGTTGGTCCAGTCGTCGCCGGTAACCTGCAAGCGCTTCATGGGCGCGTCATAGGGCCGGACCGCGAAAATGGTGCGGCCCAGTACCTGGCTGATCGCTTTGGTGTAGTTGTCGGGGCCGGTCAGCAGCGTGGCCTGCGCGACAGACACAAAACTGGACGTGTCCACGATGGGCGACGTGGGTTCCTGGCCTGTCGCCATTTTGTTGATCTCGATCAAAATTGCGGCAATGTCCGCAAAACTCATACCAAGCGGCATATTATTTCACCTCCTGTCCATACGTGGGATCAATAATGCGGGCCGTTACCGTGCTCGCATCGGCTGCGGGCTGCTGCTGGATACCAAGGCCCAGCGCGTTGGCCTGCATGGTCTGGGTCATGGTCTGCATTGCCTGGGTGGTTGACTGCTGGCCCTGCAAGATTTGCTGCAGCAGAGCTTCAAGGCCATCATACTGACCGCTCGGCTGCTGCGCGGGCTGCGGTGCGGGCTGTGCGTTCTGTTTGGCGGGCGGAGCCGCCAACGGCGGGACCTGCTGCGGGATAGCAGGATTCTGCACAGCGGCCGGAGCCGGCTGCGCGGGTTTGTCCATTGCTTCAATTTCGGCCTTGGTGTAGCCGGCCATAGCAAGAGCCGCTTTTTCACTGATTTTCAATTTTTGTCGCCTCCATTACAACATAACTGTTATGCGCCAGGCACTTGGTTACCCGGTCTTTGTCGCCTTTGGTGACGGGACCCACAGCGCAGCACTGCCGCGTGTGGGCATCGTCGGCCCAGTCACTGTAGTAGCCCAGGCCCAAACGGGTGCACAGTTCAGCCAGCAAGTATGCACGTTCGTTTGTGATCGACTGGGCAAAAATGATATAGCAGTTCATATAATGGTCAGCCTTTCTTAATGTCATCCAAGGCAAGACGCATTTCAGTGATTGCTGCCGTGTTTTCTTTGACCACGGTATTGCACTGGTACCACATCAGCAAAAAAGCGGCAATCGGAAAACCGACGTTAGAAATAGCCTGAATCACAGTGTTAGCATCCATTTTTTTGTGTACCTCCATAAATGTGTATAGAATAAAATCCCCGGTTCTTGCGCTGGCTGACGCTTGCCCGCCTCTTCCGGAGGCTGCCTTTGGGCACCGGGGATTAATTTCATTATATTCGATTGTGGGAAAAAGTCAAGTATTGCTGCAATACTCGCGGAAAAAAATTTCATCCGAATATCGCTCGAATTCGATCTGCCGCTGCAGGTACGCGGGCCATATATACCCATACGCGGCCCGGAATCGTTTGCGCTCATAGTCGCCGGAGCCGTATGCCGGCATGTCGCCGGACCTGTGCCGGCATACATAATATACGGGTTTGCTTTTGTGCTCATAGATACAGCACCGGCCGATCTGCACAAGTGGGTAATATTCGCGCAGTGGGCGGGATACTACCAGACTTTTTTCTTCGGCGCTGTACTGATTTTCAATTGCCGACCGGTAAAAGTCTGTCCCACTCATGGACCGGTACAGGGCAGTTTTTGCTTTTTCCTTTGCCACAGGGCTGTCCACCAAGTCAATCAGCAAAATGCCCTTGTCTTTTAACAGCTTGACGCGCTCTTTTTTGCCGATCATCCGCTCAACGGTGTCGGTAATATCCCATTGCATATAGTAGGGGTTTGCCATGCCAACGGCGTTTGACATACACAACAGCGTGATGGGTTTTTGTCCTTGCAGTTCTCGGTTGCGGTTGACCGTCTCATATATATTGGCCAGGCCCACGCCCTCACCGCGCCGGTAATAGTCGCTTTCTTCTTTCTGGTATTCGTCCAAAATTATGATACTGGTGTTTGGGCTGGAAAAGCCACGGGTGCGGGCCATCGTGACAACATTGCCCAGCACCCCCGACATCTGCGCCGGGCGAATAGGGACCCCGGTGTCAGTATAGGCCCCTGCGTTGCCCACCTCGTACATGCCGGCGATCTGTGACATCTTAAAGGGCGCATAGTGTGTTTGCAAGTCATTGTTTAAGGGGGACCACGGCCACATAAGCGGCGACGAGCATATTAGTTCGGCTTGCTGCGGAGTACGGCGCAAATATAAAAATTCTTCCTCCGTCTGGTGCACGTGCTTTAGCGCTCCATACGTCTTGCCGGTGCCGCGTCCGCCCCAGATAAAAATGATGGGTGCCCCGGTGGACAGAATGCCATCTTCTTCCGAAAAGTTGGGCCAGCCCTCATCCGTAAACAGCTTAATCATGCAAGCACCCCCATTGTTCTGCCATAGCCTCGGCAATGCCCGGAAAGGTTTTGCTTCTTAATTTTGCCCGTTCTTCTTTCGGCAGCGTCCAAGCGTCAGCGTACCAGGCCGGCATTGATTTTCCGCTGTCAAAAACTTTTCGGGGCGGAATATCTACAATATTTGTCGGTTTCAGCTGTAGAAGGCCCTTTAACCATAAGCAAGTTTTTTTCTCAAAAGCGTCGCCAAACTGCCAGGGTTGGATGATCTGATCCGGTTTTCTCCAGGCGCTTGACATAATTCCGACAGGGTTTTCAATAGCGATTTTCTCGCAATTGGCATTTGCAAAAAACATGAAAAAATTAATGGCCTCTTTTCTGTCTTTATGTCGCTGAATTGCTTTATCTCCGTATCGTTCGATACTAAACCATCTATTGCCGGTTACCGTCAAATATGTGCAGGGTGGGTGCGCAATAATCAAGTCCCATTCGTCGCTGATATTATGCGCCCTGCCGTCCATTGTAAAAAATGTGCAGTCTCCGTTAATCAGCGGCAAAACGTCGCCCAATATATGCCATTCAGGATGCCCACCGGTGGGCTCCTGGATATCCGCACTATATGCTTCATGCCCGCGCTCGCGGAACGCTTTGCATACAGTCTGCGATTCTTCACATGCAATCAAAATTTTCATCTAAATAACCTCCATGATCTTGTACCCTAGTATCTTGGCGTATTCGTCCGTGATTCCCAGGGTGTAGGTGTTGTCACAAATACATAGGTTTCTTGTTATGTGGACCCTGTGCCCGTCAACTACAAAATCCGGCACCTTTGGCCGATCATTATATACAACTTGATTGCCGGCAGCAAGGCAAAACGTAAAGCCTGGCTTAAAGGCATCAAAGCCACCCCATAGGGCTAGCTCAAGGCCGCCTTTGCGCTTGCTGACTCCGGCTATTGTGGTTGTAATCCTGCCGCCCTTGGTGTAGGTGGTGGCGTACTTTTTAGCGCCCCAGGTCATAAACTCCGCGTAACTGTGTTCCTGCTCATACACGCCCATATAGTGTACATTGCCTTTTGGGTCTGTAGCACATGCACCATTATCTTTTGCAAGCTGCTTCACGGCCTTGTTAAACTCTGATAAGTCAATGTTGCCCATGTATTTGACGCTGTCAGTATCGCAGTACACGCCATTTTTGCCGGCGGCCCATTGTGCGATCTTGAGGCGCTTGCGTGTGTGGGCGGTGGTCCACACTCCCCATTGATACGGCAAAAACAGATGGGGGCAGTGGCTGTTATAACTGCCCTCCGGGTCATCGGTGCACTCGCTCCACAGGTTGTCGGGGTCATCCTCATCAAAAAGCGTATCCAGCTGCAGCGGATCCTGGGCTGTCATGCCGTAATAACTGTTTAGGTCGCCTTTGGCTTTGACATAATACAAGTCTTGACCCGCCACACCTTTTAGGGATGTCTTGCCGGTGTAGCTCTCTTTGATGCAATCTGTCAAGGGCTTTGGCAGCTTGCCATAGTCGGACGTGTACAGGTCCAGCACATTGAGGGCATCCCAATCATATTCCTTGGCAATAATCCTAAAATCAATATCGGTTATGGTGATCTCAAAATGATCTGCGGACAGCAGGCGGCCATTGTCGTTTATGTACCCCTCGCAGTGCCTCGCCTTGGCAAGCGGGATATACGGGAAACCCCACCACTTAAACCGTTGGCGCAATCCTTTGACCTGCAGACGCATCAGGCAGGCTTTGCCGTGCCGCATACATTGCATGAGGCGCTGCACGGTGGCCGGTTCCTGCCGAAAAGGGGTCATCGGGAAATAGCATTCGCACTGCACGGCGGGGTAGGCGCTTGACATATCGACGGACCCGACGTTTTCCAGATGGAGGCCGACATAATACCGATTGGCGTGGGTGTCACCGCCCCGGAATGCCTCGCGCAGCATCTGGTACAATTCCCACGACGGCAGCAGGCGCTTGACCCGGTTAATACCCCATTTGTACATTGCCTGCCGCGCCATGCGTCGCACGTATCCGGTTCGCGTCAATGGCAGAGTGTACAGGTCGTCGCCGTCGCGCTCCATCTCAATCAGCAGGCACTCCACAATGCACCGCACGTCATTGATACAGTATGCTAACTCTGCAGATGACAATGGGGTCCAGGGGTACCGGACCTTGGAGTAATCAAGGGTGCCGGTTAATTTTGCATGAGGTGCTCCCAGCTGCTTGCCCCAAGCATCCAATGACAAGTTGCTATGCCGCATACTGCACCGGTATTCAATCGCGCGGTTATCGCATTTCAGCACTCGCCGGGGCTTGCTTGCAAATACCTCACCGGGGCCAAAATCCATGACCCCGGACAGGTACTGGAATTCGTGCGCCAGGTTGTGCACATACATACAGAGGTACCAGGCACCTTGCGGCCCACTATTGGCCCGTAAGTAATCGCTGATCGCGTCGGTAAAATGTAACCATTCGTCCCATGTCCTGCCGATGATCGTAACATCTAGGCCTAGCTGGCATTGCCAAATATACATGATGGTATGGGGGTTGCCGTCAATGTCAGTACAAACTCGGCTGGTTTCAATATCAAATGCGCACGGCATATTAACATACAAACGCTTTTTGTTCGTCTTGCGCTTTTTGCCCTTGGTGTGCTTGCAATCCAAATGCTCCATAAGCCAGGGCACAGGATTGTAATTACAAGCCTCCACCAAAACCTCCGCGCAAGTCGGCGGAGCTGCTGCCGTCGCTGTAGTCCCAGTCTTTGCCATAACTGACCTCACCTTGCTGCCATTTGACAAAATCGTCAATGCTGACATTATAACCGCCTTTTTCTCTCCAGTACATGACTGGCTGATCTGACGGATAGTAATACACACCGGAGGCTTTGACGATCTCCCACCATTCTGACAGGGCAGTATACTGATCTTCGGGGACCTTCGACACATCAATGCCACCGACTTTCATTCTTTCCGCAAATTCCTCACGGGCACCGCCCACAGTGGACCCTTTGGCACGGACAAAACGCGCAACATCTGCAAGGGCTTGTTCCAGCGCTTTGCGATCTCCGCGCATTGCTTTGAGGGTCGGAAAGCCTCCGGCAAATTCTTTATAAATGTCGCTCGTGCTGCTGATCGGGTCCTTTGACAAGCGCTTGATACGTTTCTGGGCAATGTCACGCAATCGCGTGTATTCCTTGCGCATCTCGCGGTCAGGCCATGATTCTAGGGCATACGGGGTATATAGTTCCGCGTCATATTTAAGGGTTGCGCTTGCTTTGGCTGCACCTACGGCCATGCTTCTCACGTTCCTTTCTTTCCAAAATCATCAGATACCAGTCAAGGGGATCTGTTTCAATGTCCAGGTACCTAAACAAGGATTTGGCCCAATCGGAACAAAAAAACTTTGCGTCCTTTTCAACCACTCCGCTGTATACAATAGCCATTGCAAGGCCCTGGATGGGGTCGTCACTCTCCAGCAGTATGGACTTGTTAATGCTTTTCATGGGTGATCTCCTAACAATACAAATAAGGCCGCAGCACAAGTGCTGCGGCCACCGGTCAAATTAAACCAGGTTCAGGGACAAAACCTGTCCTTTCTTGGTGCTAATCAGCACGGGCTTGATCTTCACGGGTTCAGGCCAGGTGTCGGGGGTGCCCAGCAACGTGAACATGCGTTTGAGCGACTGATAGACCCCGACGGACACACACGCGTATGACTGGCCGTCATCCGTGATAAGGACGATACGCGGGGCAATCGCCTTGCCCTCCGGTTCATCGTCCTTGCGGACCTCCACGCACTCAACGGACACATGCACCAAGGACAACACTTCGTTAACGTGCTCTTTCAGCTTGTTGGCGGGGTTGCTTGTCGCGTTGTAAAACGCAACTGCTGCAGAGCGGTCAGCAAGGTTCATGTCAGTGTAACCGACGCCGGTGTTCATCACATCGGAGATCATCATGGTGCCGTTGTTCTCGGACTTGGTCATAGCTTCAGACATAATACAAAACTCCTTTCGTTGTGGCCCTGTCATCATCAGTACCGGGCGGGCGGTCCCGGTAGACGGCCCGGAGGGCCGTTTCGACTTGTCATTTGCTGTATTTATGATAGCGGGATGCAACCACGTCGCGGACCTGGACAGCACCCTGATACCGGATATTTGCGATAAGGCTGGTGTCCTTAAAGCCCTCCAATAATCCCACTTGTTCATTGCAATGGGCAAGGGCCTGCCGATAGCCGGCAAGCCAGGGGCTTTCGCTGACATCGCGGGGCTCCTCATATTCGCAGCACGTCACATGGCCGTCCGGATGAATCTCAACGATAAACTTACGCATTTCCATGTAATGGACCTTCTTTCTTTACTCTTTGCTATAATCAAGGCTGTGATCTTTTTAGGGCAAATACCAGCTCGCTGATCTTGGAGGCATCGGCAAATATAAACATATGGTCGATGATCGCTTCACGGTACACACGGGGCATTGACTGCAATTCACCGGACCATAGGGGCAAGGCCCCTTTCTTTGCGCTGTACACAACGGCCCGAATGTTGGGCGATATGGAATAACAGATCTGATAGATGTCCATGGGGGTCAGGTTGCGCTTCTTCATGGTCAACAGCTCCTTATATTCCCACTGGGCATTAAGGGGCTCTTCAAAATCGGGGTTGCTTCCGTTGCATGCCTCGGTTGCATAGTCGTCAATGTAGCGGGCATCCTTAACCAGGTAAGTGCCATCTGCATCACGGTCAAGGCCACCTGCATGCAGGTACTCTTCGACAAAATCCAGGCCGGTGATATCGTCATACAAGTGGACTTCTGCTGTGATGCCCTTTGCGTCTTTAATAATCATGGTGATTATCTCCTTTCATCCAAGTGGGGCTGATCTGGACGGGCCCGGGGCCGGGCACCATTGGGTGCCCCTACTTTCATTATCTATAGTATAATTGACAAATGTGAACTGAATATGAACTGAATATGAACAAATAGTTACAATCGGTACCACTCCCCCCTACCCTGCGGGGCTACTAGCATATTGCACAAAATTTTAGCGGATTGGGGAAAATTTTTGTGCAAAATGCTATTACATGTCCACTTGT
>OCLZ01000306.1_pt1 | contig 13413 bp, 11 predicted proteins | sample 1496091 | NCBI WGS metagenome assembly OCLZ01 (sample SAMN01760948, study PRJEB22395) | human gut metagenome | reverse complement strand
AACGGGGAGCCGTTATACCCCCATGTGGTGGCGTTCATCCCGCCAAATTGCGTTTTGCCCGCCTGGATGGTCAGCGCGATACGGTTGCGCGCATCGGCCGTCAACAGCGACGGTACCGGCAGGGCCGGGCGACTGGCTGCAAAGACCGCACGGCTCCAAAGCGGTAACGCGCTGGCCATGCTGACCGCGGCGGTCAGTTTGAGGAAGTCTCGACGTTGCATATTCACATCCTTTTATTCTGCGGGCGAATATTTGAGCTTAAACCCTACCGTAACGGGAAGGTCAAGCAGAAGAGTGAGAATAAAGATCGGCGCTGTGTAAAGAAGTATGCTAATTTGAAGCGTCGGTGATCTAACGGTAGAAAAAATGAAGACGCTTTTCAGAACAATGGTACTCGGCAGCCTGCTTACTCTCTCCGCCAACAGCTACGCGCTCAGCGAATCCGAAGCGGAAGACATGGCTGATTTAACCGCGGTTTTTGTGTTTCTGAAAAATGACTGTGGCTACCAGAACCTGCCCAACACACAGATCCGGCGCGCTCTGGTGTTCTTTGCCCAACAGAACCAGTGGGACCTGAGCAACTACGACAGCTACAACATGAAAGCGCTTGGCGAAGACAGCTATCGCGATCTCAGCGGCATTAACCTTCCGACGGCGAAAAAATGTAAAGCGCTGGCCCGCGATTCACTTAGCCTGCTGGCTTACGTCAAATAATTTCCCGCGCGGGCGGCAACGCGCCGCGCTTTTCCCCTCCTCACCCGCCTCTAATATTTACCATTATTATTTTATATAAAATAAACCTTATATATATCGCAATACATCAATCCAATAAATAAATTAAACCCGTACTAACAGCCTTTCCAGAAAAAACAATAAAATATCCCTAGTGATATATTGCAAAATAAAAATCACCCTTTTAGAATCCGTTGAAAATATATCTACTTCATGGACTGAAATTGTGAATATCTCGCTGACTCTTCGTATTATTCCACTCGCCGCTATGTTATTAGCCGGCTGTAGCAATACCGCCTCTCGCCAGCAGGTAAAACCGCTCACCACTCCGCTAACGTCACAGCAGCAGGCAGAGCAGGAGCGCGCGGCTAGCGAACAAGCGCGCATTGAATCCTGCCGACAGGCGCTGGACTCGCTAAAAGAGGTTAACCCACAGCAGGCAACCAAACTCAGCAATGACTTCAACGCCTTAGTGCGTGCGGCATCACAATACAACAGCGTGCGCGAGAAAGTGGCGGATCCCACCCGGCTTGGCATTGACTCCATGTATCAGTTTAAATCCATCAAACTATGCGCCGATATCCAGAAAACGCTGATCGATAGCCTGGTACAGCGGGGTGAAAGCAAACAGCCATGAACAGAGCCGCCACGCTGACCCTCAACGCGCCCCTGCTGATGCTCGTCGCGGCGCTGGCGCTTTCAACACCGTTCTTCGCCGGCGCCGCGCCGGCGTTTCTTGACTACGCCCAGCAGCAAACCCAGGCGCATGAAAAAAGCGATGCTGCAACCGCAAAGCAAACGTCAGGCGATCGTCAAAATGCGGATAATAAAAAAAAGACGCCTAATACCGCGCAATTGCAAAAAAGAATCGTCAGCCAGCAGGCGACGATTGAGCAAAAAAATAAAACTATTCAGCAATTAAAAAAACAGCTTGCTAACACTCCGGCCACAGAAACCTCCATCGCGAATGAGCAAGCGGCCTTAAATAACAAAATAAAAGAATTACAGATCGCCTTAACCGCCGCCACCGCGAAAAATGAGGCGTTAATTAAAAAAGAAGGCGCAGTCCAGAATACGACTCTGCAGCAAAGTCAGGCCGCCGCGCTGAAGCAGATCCAACAATTAACGTCACAGCTTCAGCAAGCCGCAGCTGAAAATAAACGGCTCAGCGCCAGCCTCACCGCTCTGAATACAGATAAGCAGACGCTGGCTAACCGGCTCGCCGCGGCAGAGAAGGCGCAGCAGACCACCCTCGACCAGGTCAAAACCCTTAACGCCGACAAACAGCCGCTGGTCAACCGGCTGGCGGCGACGGAAAAAGAGAAGCAGACCGCCCTCGACCAGGTCAAAACCCTTAACGCCGATAAGCAGTCGCTGGCTAACCGGCTGGCGGCGGCGGAAAAAGAGAAGCAGACCGCCCTCGACCAGATCAAAGCCCTTAACGCCGATAAGCAGTCGCTGGCTAACCGGCTCGCCGCGGCGGAGAAAGCGCCATCGAGCCGCGCCGATGCCGCCGTGGCGGCAAAAGATGAGCCCCCCGAGATGGCGGCCATAGTGGCGGCCTATCGCCTGCAGGCGGACAAAGATAACGCCCAGCTGCGGATGAAAGATGATGAAATCCAGCTGCTGCGGACGCAGCTGACGGTCCCGCCGAGAAATACCACCGGCAAAACCGCCGCCAAACTCAGCGCGCCAGGTGAACAGCAGGCTTACGCCATCGGCGCCTCGATGGGTACAGAGGCGCTTAACGTCCTCACGACTCGTCGCACTCAGGGAGTTAACGTCGACGCTGGCCTGGTGCTGCAGGGCATCGAAGATGCTTTCAGCGGCCAGCTTCGCCTCGGCGAACAGGAGCGTAACAAAGCGCTGTTTGACATTTCACAGCAGGTTTTCCAGAACCTGAATAAAATCGAGCAGAAAAACATCAGCGCCGGTCAGAAATACCAGCAGGCGTTTGCGCGCAAAAAAGGTGTGGTCTTCAAAGAGGGCGTCTACAGCCGTATCGATTACCCGGGTAAAGGAAAAATTAGCGGCAACGATCTGGTGACCGTGGTGATCAAAGAGATGCTGACGGACGGAACGGTGATCAATGATATGGAGACGAAAGATCAGGCGCTCACCCAGAAACTGGATGCTTATCCCCCGGTATTTCGCGGCCCGCTAAAGCGCCTGCAGAACCACGGCTCCGTGACGCTGGTCGTCCCGCCCGACAAAGCCTATGGCAGTAAAGGGTTGCCACCAAAGATCCCCCCAGGCTCCACCATGGTCTATTCAGTGCGGATAGTGGATAGCCAACCCGCGCCGACAAAATAGTCCCGTCCCCCCACCGCCCTCTCCGGGCGGTGCTGTTATTCCTGCCGCATTGCTGCAATAACCGCCGTGCATCCTCATCTATAGTTGTCTATGATGTTGCACTCGTTTTACGGGTGTAACAGATGTTAACGAAGGAGGAGCCTCACCGTGGCCGATAATCCACTGTGGCATGAAACGCTGCATGACCATTTTGGTCAGTACTTTAGCGTTGATAACGTGCTGTACCACGAAAAAACCGATCATCAGGATCTGATCATCTTTGACAACCGCGCCTTTGGCCGCGTAATGGCGCTGGATGGCGTCGTGCAGACCACCGAACGCGATGAGTTTATCTATCACGAAATGATGACCCACGTGCCGCTGTTGGCTCACGGCAACGCGAAGCATGTCCTGATCATCGGCGGCGGCGATGGCGCGATGCTGCGCGAAGTCTCTCGTCACCGCAGCATCGAAAGTATCACCATGGTGGAAATCGACGCCGGAGTGGTCTCATTCTGCCGCCAGTACCTGCCCAACCATAGCGCCGGCGCCTATGACGATCCGCGCTTTACGCTGGTGATTGATGATGGCGTCAATTTTGTTAACCAGACGACGCAAACGTTTGACGTGATCATTTCGGACTGTACCGATCCTATCGGCCCGGGGGAAAGCCTCTTCACCTCGGCTTTTTATGAAGGCTGCAAACGCTGCCTGAAGCCGGGAGGAATTTTCGTTGCACAGAACGGCGTCTGCTTCCTGCAGCAGGATGAAGCGGTCGGTAGCCATCGCAAACTGAGCCACTATTTTCGCGACGTCAGCTTCTACCAGGCGGCGATTCCGACCTATTACGGCGGGATAATGACCTTTGCCTGGGCGAGCGACAACGAGGCGCTGCGCCATCTTTCCAGCGAAATCATTCAGGCGCGCTTTCACAAAGCCAACCTGACCTGCCGTTACTACAATCCGGCAATCCATACGGCGGCCTTCGCCTTACCACAATATCTGCATGATGCTCTGTCCGCACCGTGAAGCGAAATAAGGGGGTGAACTAAATTGAAAAAATTGAAGCTGCACGGCTTTAACAACCTGACCAAAAGCCTGAGTTTTTGTATCTACGATATCTGTTACGCCAAAACGGCAGAAGAGCGCGACGGCTACATCGCCTATATCGACGAACTCTATAACGCCAATCGCCTGACAGAGATCCTGACCGAAACCTGCTCTATTATTGGCGCTAATATCCTGAATATCGCCCGCCAGGATTATGAACCCCAGGGCGCCAGCGTGACCATTCTGGTTAGCGAAGAGCCCGTCGACCCGCGGCTTATCGACCAGACCGAACACCCCGGCCCACTACCTGAAACCGTGGTCGCCCATCTCGATAAAAGCCATATCTGCGTGCATACCTATCCGGAGAGCCACCCGGAAGGCGGTCTGTGCACCTTCCGAGCCGATATCGAAGTCTCTACCTGCGGGGTTATTTCACCGCTCAAAGCGCTGAACTATCTGATCCACCAGCTGGAATCGGACATTGTAACCATTGACTACCGCGTGCGCGGCTTTACCCGCGACATCAATGGGATGAAGCATTTTATCGATCATGAAATCAACTCAATTCAGAACTTTATGTCTGACGATATGAAGTCGCTGTATGACATGGTCGACGTCAACGTTTACCAGGAAAATATCTTCCATACCAAAATGTTGCTCAAGGAGTTTGACCTTAAGCACTACATGTTCCATACCCGACCGGAAGAGTTGACCGCTGAAGAGCGCAAGGTCATTACCGACCTGCTGTGGAAAGAGATGCGCGAGATTTACTACGGCCGCAATATTCCTGCCGTGTAATGCCTCAAATGCCCGGCGGCGATTTTGCGCGCCGGGCCTGGGTTCTGCGCCGGCGGGAAGCGGGGAAAGGTACTCGTCGCGACCGGAGATGTGCCCTGCGCACGCGACGCTTAGCCGGGCTACGGTTTTCCGCAGCCCGGCGCACAACGAGTCATCAACGCTGCTGCATAAACTCACGATAGGCGGCAACCACCTGCAGGAAATCCTCAACACCACACAGAGAGAGGCTTTCTTCGTCGTAGTAGCTCATCCCCTCCTCGATTTCGTCGCCGGAAAATTCCAGCTGATTGGCGCGGATCATCACCTCTTCGCCATCCAGCCACAGCGTATATTCATGTCCGGCACGCTGCCAGGAACGTTCACTGCCTTTCACGGTGCGCGCAGCCTGCTCCACTTCGTCAAGCAGAGCAAGATTGTCTTTCACCTCCTCGTTGAACCAGTGGCCAATCGCCTCGTGATCCATCGACATTCGCACCTTTACCACTCCGGTAATATCGCGCAGAAATTCGTAGTCCATCGTCTTTTCCTCTGCAAGGGCAATGCGTCACCGCTGCACTGTACCCATGGAGTAATTATCGCAGCAGACCGAAAGAAAAAAAGCGTAACAGGCAGGAGGTTTGGAAATAAAAATGCCCGGTGATGCAATGTTCACCGGGCATTGAGGAGTTTGTAGCCAAACGGTCAGCCAGGCTGACCGAATGGTTTTACACCGCGGTCTGGAAGATCACGCCGTCAGCTTTTTCAGTGTACTGATCCAGCTGGTTGAAGTTCAGATAGCGATAGGTATCTTCCGCTGTCTTATCCACCTGCGCCACGAAGGTCTGGTACTCTTCCGGCGTCGGCAGTTTACCGAGCAGAGAAGCTACCGCCGCCAGTTCGGCAGAGGCCAGATAGACGTTAGCGCCGGTACCTAAACGGTTCGGGAAGTTACGGGTAGAGGTGGAAACCACCGTCGCGCCGTCGGCCACGCGCGCCTGGTTACCCATACACAGGGAACAGCCAGGGATTTCGATACGCGCCCCGCTCTTACCAAATACGCTGTAGTAACCTTCTTCGGTCAGCTGCGCGGCGTCCATACGGGTTGGCGGCGCCACCCACAGGCGAGTCGGCAGCTGGCCTTTGTGGCTGTCCAGCAACTTACCGGCGGCACGGAAGTGGCCGATGTTGGTCATGCAGGAGCCGATGAACACTTCGTCGATCTTCTCGCCCTGCACATCAGACAGCAGGCGGGCATCGTCCGGATCGTTCGGCGCGCACAGGATCGGCTCTTTGATATCCGCCAAATCGATGTCGATTACTGCCGCGTATTCCGCGTCAGCATCGGCTTCCAGCAGCTGCGGATCCGCCAGCCATTTTTCCATACCCTGAATACGACGCTCCAGAGTGCGGCGATCGCCATAGCCTTCGGCAATCATCCACTTCAGCAGGACGATGTTGGAGTTCAGATACTCAACGATCGGCTCTTTGTTCAGCTTGATGGTGCAACCTGCAGCAGAACGTTCAGCAGAGGCATCGGTCAGCTCGAACGCCTGCTCCACTTTCAGATCCGGCAGGCCTTCAATCTCAAGGATGCGGCCAGAGAAGATGTTTTTCTTACCTTTCTTCTCAACGGTCAGCAGGCCCTGCTTGATGGCGTACAGCGGGATAGCGTGAACCAGGTCGCGCAGCGTAATCCCCGGCTGCATTTTACCTTTGAAACGCACCAGCACCGATTCCGGCATATCCAGCGGCATCACGCCGGTCGCGGCGGCGAAGGCCACCAGACCAGAGCCCGCCGGGAAGGAGATCCCGATGGGGAAACGGGTATGGGAGTCGCCGCCGGTACCCACGGTATCCGGCAGCAGCATGCGGTTCAGCCAGGAGTGGATAACGCCATCGCCCGGACGCAGTGAGACGCCGCCGCGGTTCATAATGAAGTCCGGCAGAGTATGGTGCGTGGTGACGTCAACCGGCTTCGGATAGGCTGCGGTGTGGCAGAAGGACTGCATCACCAGGTCAGCGGAGAAGCCCAGGCACGCCAGGTCTTTCAGTTCATCACGGGTCATTGGACCGGTGGTGTCCTGAGAACCGACGGAGGTCATTTTCGGCTCGCAGTAGGCGCCCGGACGGATACCGGCAACGCCGCAGGCGCGGCCAACCATTTTCTGCGCCAGAGAGAAGCCGCGGGTGCTTTCCGCCACGTCTTTCGCCTGACGGAAGACATCGCTGTGCGGCAGACCCAGCGCTTCGCGCGCTTTGGTAGTCAAACCGCGACCAATGATCAGCGGGATACGGCCGCCGGCGCGCACTTCATCGATCAGCACATCGGTTTTCAGCTCGAAGCTGGCCAGCAGTTCGTTGGTTTCGTGGTTACGCACTTCGCCTTTGAACGGGTAAACGTCAATCACGTCGCCCATGTTCAGGTTTGACACATCCACTTCGATAGGCAGCGCGCCTGCATCTTCCATGGTGTTGAAGAAGATTGGCGCGATTTTGCCGCCCAGGCACAGGCCGCCGCCACGCTTGTTCGGCACGTTCGGGATATCGTCGCCCATAAACCACAGCACCGAGTTGGTGGCCGATTTACGTGAAGAGCCGGTCCCGACCACGTCGCCAACGTAGGCCAGCGGGTAGCCTTTCTGCTGCAGGGCTTCGATCTGTTTGATCGGGCCAACCACGCCCGGCTGATCCGGTTCAATGCCTTCGCGGGCGTTTTTCAGCATCGCCAGGGCGTGCAGCGGGATATCCGGACGCGACCAGGCATCCGGCGCCGGAGACAGGTCATCGGTGTTCGTTTCGCCAGTCACCTTGAAAACGGTAACGGTGATTTTCTCTGCCAGCTGCGGGCGGTTCAGGAACCACTCAGCGTCGGCCCAGGATTGCATGACCTGTTTTGCGTGCTCGTTACCTGCTTTCGCTTTCTCTTCCACGTCGTAGAAGTTATCGAACATCAGCAGGGTATGGGAGAGCGCTTTCGCGGCGATCGGCGCCAGTTTCGCGTCGTCCAGGGCATCGATCAGCGGGTGGATATTGTAACCGCCCTGCATGGTGCCCAGCAGTTCAACGGCTTTTTCAGGGGTAACCAGGGGGGAGGACGCTTCGCCTTTGGCGATCGCGGCAAGGAATCCAGCTTTAACATAGGCGGCTTCGTCAACGCCCGGCGGTACACGATTAATCAGCAGGTCTAACAGGAATTCTTCTTCGCCCGCAGGCGGGTTTTTCAGCAGTTCTACCAGCGCGGCCATTTGGGTTGCATCTAAGGGTTTGGCAACAATCCCCATGGCGGCACGCTCAGCTACGTGCTTACGGTATTCTTCTAGCACGACGGTTCTCCTCGCTTCTCATTGTCATAATGCGGCCTACACGTCTTCAATCAATCTGCTTCGGTATTGGCAGTTTGCCGCCTTGACGCATCTTGAAGGATTTAGTGGCTGGGCGATTTTCTTCACGCTCCTGTGAGACAGCAGTTTGTAGGGTAAATGCCCGATACCGCGTCGGCAGCATAGCAGGATTTTTGAAAGGTGTTAATCTGTTTACAAAAAAGCAACATTAAAATTTAGCTGAATCGTTAAGGGCAGGATATTGCAGGCTTTCTGTTCAAATCCCGCGACAAAAATTCCTTTCCACGTACAACGCCATGGGCCGATCCCAACAATCATCAATAAAAAGCCATACCGCTTACTTATACTCAGCAAACGCGCCGTTTTCGCCGATACTTTAGCGAGATGGGTTACTTTTTGGGTCAGGAGCTTCTATGTCACTGCCGTTCAAACCCCATATTATCGCCCTGCTCTGTAGCGCTGGTTTACTCGCGGCGGCGGGAACACTCTATGTGCAAAGCCGTACTCCAGAGACGGTCACTGAGCCGACGGCGCAGGCTGCGCCGGCACCCACTCCAGCCACACAGCCAGTCGCCGCGCAGCCGGTAGCCACCACCTACACCCAGGCGCAGATTGATCAGTGGGTTGCCCCCATCGCGCTCTATCCGGACAGTCTGCTGTCGCAGGTGCTGATGGCCTCCACCTACCCGGATAACGTCATGCAGGCGGTGCAGTGGTCCCAGGATAACCCCTCCATGAAAGGGGATGCCGCCGTTCAGGCTGTTGCCAGCCAGCCGTGGGATCCCAGCGTTAAATCGCTTGTCGCTTTCCCGGCCCTGCTGGCGATGATGGGCGAGAATCCGCCCTGGGTGGAAAATCTGGGTAATGCGTTTTTGGCCCAGCCGCATGATGTGATGGACTCGGTGCAGCGTCTGCGTGCCATCGCCCAGCAGACAGGGACACTGAAATCCACGCCGCAGCAAAAAGTGATTGTCGCCGCAGCGGCGCCTGCGCCGGCCTCCACCTCGAAAAGCAGCACGGTAACAACGTCAACGACCAGCGCGACGGTGCCCGCACCGACGCAGGTCATAAAAATAGAACCGACCGATCCACAGGTGGTCTATGTTCCCAACTACAACCCCTCCACCGTCTATGGTATCTGGCCGAACAGCGCCTATCCTCCGGTCTATCTGCCGCCGCCTCCCGGGGAGCAGTTTACCGATAGCTTCGTCAAAGGCTTCGGTTACAGCCTGGGCGTGGCGACCACCTGGGCGCTGTTCAGCAGCATCGACTGGGATGATGATGATGACCACCACCATCACGATGACGACTACCACCGCGGCGATTACTCGCATAACGGCGATAACATCAATATCAATGTGAATAACTTTAACCGCATTACCGGACAAAACCTGCCGGGCGACCGCGTAAACTGGCAGCACAACCCCGCCTATCGCGGTCACGTGCCATACCCCGATAATACCGTCGCCCAGCGCTTTCATCAGACCAACGTATCCGGCGGACTGAGCGCGACCCAGCATGCGCCGGTCGATCGTGAGGCGCAGCGCCAGGCGGCGATGACCCAGCTTCAGCAGCGCAGCGCGCCGACCGCCACAGCGGGCAACCTGGCGGCAAACACCGCCTCGCGCGATGCCCAGCGTCAGGCGGCCTCGGCGCAGTTGAAACAAGCCACCCAGCGCAGCAACTACCGCGGTTACGACAGCGAGCCGACATCGACCCAGCAGCGTCGAGACGCGGCGAAAGCGCAGTTGAAAAACCCGACGCCGCAGCAACAGCAGCGTAGGGAAACCATTAAGAGCCGCGAGCAGAATACTACACCGCAGCAGCAACAGCGCCGGCAGCAGCTCCAGTCTGCCACGCCAGCCCAGCGTCAGCAGACGGTCAGTCATCTGCGCGCCAGCGCCCTTAGCGGCAACGAGAGCCGCGCCCCCTCCTGGCAAGCGCAGCAGGAACGGGGACGGCAGAGTCGTCAGTTTTCCAGCGTAAACCGCGAGCAGCGCGACGGCGCCAGAGAGCGTCTTTCTGAACACCATGAACTACGCCGCCGCTGAGGATGAGCAGAATGAGAAACCCATTACCAATTGCCCTGTTCACGTTAATACTGTCGCCGCTTGCCGCCTTCGCCCAGCAGCAGTATGCCACCCCCGAGCAGGCCGCAAGCGCGCTGGCCGAGGCGATCGGCCAGCAAAATGATGCGGCGCTGAGTGAAGTGCTTGGCGATAACTGGCAGCATTTTTTACCCCCCGACGGGATCGACCCCACTGCCGTCGACCGCTTCCAGCGCGACTGGCAGGTGAAACATGTGATTGTGCAGCAGGGTGAAAAAGCCTGGCTCGACGTCGGTAGCGAAGCATGGCGGCTGCCAGTCCCCATCGTCAAAGCATCCCAGGGCTGGCGCTTTGATATGGCCGCTGGCGAAGAAGAGATCCTCACCCGCGCTATCGGCCGTAATGAACTGTCGGCGATAGCCGCCATGCATGCCTACGTTGACGCCCAGCAGGATTACTATCAACTGAACCACCGCTGGGCGCAGAAAATCATCAGTAGCGAAGGCAAAAAAGATGGTCTGTACTGGTCCACCTCGCCGGGCGAAGCGCCAAGTCCGCTTGGGCCAGCCTTTAGCCCGACGGTTCCCGGCAGCGGCTACCATGGCTACCGCTTCCGCATTATCACCGGTAGAGATGAACAGAGCGTCGCCTTGCTGGCGTGGCCGGTGGCGTGGGGGGAAACCGGCGTGATGAGCTTTATGATCGATCAGCACGATACCGTTTATCAGGCCAATCTCGGTGAAGAGAGCGCGGCAAAGGCCCAGGCGATAACGCGCTTTGCCCCCGACGCTGACGCCGGCTGGCAGGAGGTCAACCCATAAAAAAACGCCCGGTTACGTACACGCAACCGGGCGTTTTCATTCACTTAGCCCTGGTGGGGCATCAGCGACGGATCGCCGGCAAAGGCTGGTTTTGTACTGGACAATGCCGATTCGTCAGCGCTGATGCTGCCGGAATTCGCCGCCCATACTCCTTCACTGGTCTTGGTCACTTGCTGATGCTGAGCATTCAGATCCTGGCCCATCGCCGCAATATGGGTCGTTTCCGTACCACCGCTGTTATCCGCCCACGGAATCGTGGCGTCAGCCGCGCAGGCGACACCGGATAAGCACGCTGCTGCGACCAGCGCTGTGGTTAAAAAGCGTTTCATCACACACCTCATTGATATCGTTAACTACCTATAAGTTTACAGAGTGACTATTTACAAAGTATGTATGAGGTGTAGCGGTTTATGAATAGCGACATAGTTCCAAACATCAGGCATAAAAAAAGCGGCTCCGGGAGCCGCTTATGCTTTTTGCCTGAAAGAAAAAGTTACTTTTTCTTCGCTTTGGCGTTCGGCAGGTCGGTGATGCTGCCTTCGAAAACTTCTGCCGCCAGGCCAACAGACTCGTGCAGAGTCGGGTGAGCGTGGATGGTCAGCGCGATGTCTTCAGCGTCACAGCCCATCTCGATAGCCAGGCCGATCTCACCCAGCAGCTCGCCGCCGTTGGTGCCGACAATCGCGCCGCCGATAACACGGTGGGTCTCTTTGTCGAAGATCAGTTTGGTCATGCCGTCTGCGCAGTCGGAAGCGATAGCACGGCCGGAAGCAGCCCACGGGAAGGTGGCGGTTTCGTAGCTGATGCCTTTCTCTTTCGCTTCTTTCTCGGTCAGACCCACCCATGCCACTTCTGGCTCGGTGTAGGCGATCGATGGGATCACTTTCGGATCGAAGTAGTGCTTCAGGCCGGAGATAACTTCTGCGGCAACGTGACCTTCGTGGACGCCTTTGTGCGCCAGCATCGGCTGACCGACGATATCGCCGATAGCAAAGATGTGCGGCACGTTGGTGCGCATTTGTTTGTCAACGCGGATGAAGCCACGATCGTCAACTTCCACGCCCGCTTTGCCTGCGTCGAGGTTTTTACCGTTCGGTACGCGGCCGATAGCCACCAGCACGGCGTCGTAACGCTGTGCTTCCGCCGGCGCTTTTTTGCCTTCCATGGAAACATAAATACCGTCTTCTTTTGCTTCAACGGCAGTCACTTTGGTTTCCAGCATCAGGTTGAATTTCTTGCTGATGCGTTTGGTGAAGACTTTCACCACATCTTTATCGGCAGCCGGGATGACCTGGTCGAACATTTCAACCACGTCGATCTCTGAACCCAGCGCATGGTATACGGTACCCATTTCCAGACCGATGATACCGCCGCCCATGACCAGCATGCGTTTCGGCACAGATTTCAGCTCCAGGGCGTCGGTGGAGTCCCATACGCGCGGATCTTCATGCGGAATAAATGGCAGTTGAATCGGACGGGAGCCCGCCGCGATGATGGCGTTGTCGAAGTTGATCACGGTTTTGCCGTTTTCGCCTTCCACTTCCAGGGTGTTAGCGCCGGTGAATTTACCCAGACCGTTAACCACCTTCACTTTACGCCCTTTGGCCATGCCAGCCAGACCACCGGTCAGCTGAGTGATGACTTTTTCTTTCCAGGTGCGGATCTTGTCAATGTCAGTTTTCGGTTCGCCGAAAACGATGCCGTGTTCGGCCAGCGCTTTCGCTTCTTCGATAACTTTTGCCACGTGCAGCAGCGCTTTAGAAGGGATACAACCCACGTTCAGGCACACCCCACCGAGGGTGCTGTAACGTTCTACGATGACGGTTTCCAGACCTAAATCAGCGCAACGGAAGGCTGCAGAGTAGCCTGCAGGACCTGCCCCAAGTACCACGACCTGAGTTTTGATTTCAGTACTCATCATGACCTCTGTAATTTATATCCGGCGGGTCTGACGCTATTATTTTTACGCCCAAGTCCACCGGGACGTTCTATCCGCGTGTATTTTACAAAATTGTTAACAATTTTTAAACAACAAACGGCAAACGATTTTGTCCTTTGTTGCTGATAATCCCAAACAGCCTGAGGTTATCAGAAAAAAGCCGGCCGTCAGGCCGGCTTTTTCAATTACATCACCAGGCGGCGAATGTCGCTCAGGGTGTTGTTGATGATGGTAATGAAGCGGGCACCATCAGCACCGTCGATGACGCGGTGGTCGAAGGACAGAGAAATCGGCAGCATCAGACGCGGCACGAACTCTTTACCATTCCATACCGGCTCCATCGCGGACTTAGACACGCCGAGGATGGCCACTTCCGGTGCATTAACAATCGGCGCGAAGTGGGTGGTACCCAG
>OCLZ01000288.1_pt1 | contig 13793 bp, 23 predicted proteins | sample 1496091 | NCBI WGS metagenome assembly OCLZ01 (sample SAMN01760948, study PRJEB22395) | human gut metagenome | reverse complement strand
ATAAAAACCGGGTAAAAGAACCCCCCACTAAGCCATGGATAAATCCCGATGGGAGCTTGCCCTACGAAACGGTTAAGGCCATAGCTCCAGACTATATAGACAGTCTCGAAAGGGCTGGAGAGATTGAGAGATGGTTAAAGGAGCATCCTCAACAAAATGTCCACATTCGCATCACTATCGAAGACGAACGCTGGTAAAGGCCGTTAATATTTATTTGCAAAATAGCAAAATATTTGCTATATTTGTATAAAGAAATAAAGATAAAACCATAAATTTAATAAGGCCATGAAAAAACAGCAACCAGACAATTACTTATACCTCCTGAAGAAAGTTCACGGATGGTGCAAAAGACAAGGCATGACAGACCCCGAAATGTATTTCCAATGCACATTCAGGGAATTTCTCCGGAGATATGGTATGCTCCTCACTAAGATTGAGACCAGAAACAATCAGTATGGTGGTCATCATACTTTCACCTTCACACCGGCTCCGGGTACGGAAATATTTGGTGGTACAAACTTAGAACTGGAATCAGTATTCGACCTATACGTTTCTTCCTTGGATTATTTCCAATATGAGGATATAACAGTAATCCGCAATCACGGAGGTATCATTTCTATCCGCTGCTACTACCCAATCTAGTAACTTAAAGATAACTGGATATGAAAACACTTAAGTTATTACTGCAAGCATTACTGGAATGGATAATCCTGGTAGCTGTAATACTGATAGTTTCTTGGGTAATCATCCAAATAAAATACTAATCATGAAACCGAGTATCACATTCAACACCAAGATTATCCCATTGAATGGGTTATATTTCCCACCATAACCCTAAATATACCTTATGGGTATCTTAACTTACATTTCTTTAAGTGGTACATAGAAATTGACTGGTAAATTCACCAGCTAAAGCTTAAAAATCAAATAATCTTATACAGGCCATAAACCATGAAAGAAGTCAATATAACCCTCAATGAAAAGGATATAAAAGACCTTCAGACAATACTGGATAATGCCGAAGCTTATGCCGACACTCATAACCTCAAGGCAATATTCAATGCAGTAGATAGAATCAAAGCCAAACTGGAAGGTAAATCCATAGAGAAAAAGGAATATAAAACCATTTACACTCAATTAGAGTTCGTTAAGTCAATACAGGACTACTCTCTATTCCCCACCAGGGCCCTGTATCATAAGCTATGCCATTACAAAGAGCAATGCTTAAAATATCTCAAGAATAACCCAAATGACTTTGAGAAACAATTGGACCTGGTAGAACTCAATCACATGGGTATACCTAATAAGAAACCACCAATCAAAAGAGGTCCCAAACCAAAAGTAGACCCAAGCTCAATATGTGCACAATGTGAATTTCCTTCAATAGGAGGATGCACCTCATTTTGCAACGGAGAACGCTTCCAACAAAAGAACAGAAAATGAAACAAGAAGAATCCAGAGAATTAAGAGATCTCTCAATGAATCAACTCAATGCAAAGTTATCCGAACTCTACAAGGAATTACACCGCTCTCAAGAATAAGTTCTACCCTAAATCCAAATAAAGCCATGAAAGACATTTTAGTACATTACACCAGTCAAGAAAGGGATGAAAATACGGGGCTTTACACTGATGTTGTATACAAGGGATATATCCAACATTGGCACTGTGGTTCAGGTTATCAAATGGCCATAATCCTAAATACCGAAGGCAGGTTCCATAGAACCACCATAGATAAAATCTGGGTAGAAAAAGAAGATATGCCCACAACCAAATAATAACCTATGAAACAAAGAAAATCAATTAAGGTATCAAAAGAAAAGGCCATCATCATAGCCTCCAACCATAACAACATCCCAATCCAAAAGGCAAAGGCTTATACAGATTCCGAACTAAGGGAAGTATTAAGGCATCTCAACCTAAAGCCAGGATTCTAATACCCTCTACCCCAAAACACAAAAGAAATCAAATATCCATAACATCATCCTATATACATTCAATATATAAGGCGTATATAAATACATATACTTATAATCATCAATCATATAAGGCTTTTAGGATTGGCTTATATCTTAGAGGCCTTTTATTTATGTGTTAGGTTAGGGCAAAAGTTAACAGGCAGTCGAGGATAAGGTTCAGATATCGAAGAAGTCCAAGGGCCATAAAATCGGGGTGAGGAAAAAAATTTAAGGTAGGTGATGGGCCCTCTCAACTGTGTACCCTAAGAGCTCTGGAGCTATCTTTGTTACTATACGTAGTAGCTAACCAGACTTAGGGCCCTAAGACCAGGAGCAAGGCCCAAAAGGCAGCCTTTAAGGTACCTAAACCCTTACCTTAATCAAGTCTATATTATATAATCATAAGTCTCTTAAGGCAAGGTTAAGGCCAATAGCTAAGGCCTTTTCGATAAAGAGACTTATAGCCTCTCTACAGGTCTATATCTGAGAATAAATGAATAGCTTCATTGGTACACTTAGGTGCCTTTAAGGGCCTTAATCCTAATCCCTAAAGAATACAATCTATATTATATATATATATATGCGAGTCTTTTAGGGGATTTTGGAACAGGTGTCTAAAATCGATATGCCAGGAATAGAGTATTTGAGATTTGATTTCTCAAGTTAAGGCACATTTAGGGTACCTTTTAAGGCCCTAAACTACCTTAAAGGTAGGCCTTAAAGAATTATTTGCATATATAATATATTATGATTATATTTGTATAAAGAAAAAAGAAATAATACCCTAAAACATTTAAGGCCATGAAAAGAATCAGAAAGGTAATCCTAATATCCCTACTCTTAACGATGGGATTCATTATCGGAGCTTTGGTTACAATATATACCCAAGAGGTATATAACCATCCCAATGTAAAGAAGGCCTTCGAGGTTAAGGCCTTTGGTCAATACTTTATATACGAATAATCCTTAAATCCATAAAGCCATGCTTAATTCTAAAGACTTTACCACTGCCCTGGAAATTATCTCCAAACACCATTCAACCGAATTGGCAATCAATACTCCCAAGGATAACTTCGTGGGAAATATGGGCCAATCGGAATTCAGGTTGCATATTAAGAAATGTGTACCCTCGGTAGTTAATAATTTGATTCAGGCAGGTTATATCCTGAATATGGGTCCGGAAGGTTTGGAGGTCGATAAAATCTAACCTTCAAAGGCCTTCATATTTAATTTGCATATATAGTATAATTATATTATATTTGTATTACAGTATAATAATAATTAACTAATTTTAAGGCCATGAAAAGATTTGATTTAATTGCATCGGTTAAGGGGTTAATTAAGGATAAGGCTTACGAGGCAGGTAACGGGGCTTCGTATTTTATTCCGGGTATGTCCCAGGAGTTTAACCCTCGCAGTGATGATAGTTGGTTTCAGGCTATGTTCCTGGAATATAATCCGACTCTGTATAACGAGGATTACGATTGGATTGATAAGTTATGCGAGGCAAGCCAGGATTTAACCGGTAGGTTAACTGAGCAATTCAAGGAATATGTTCAAGGTGATTACAAGGTAAACGAAGTTGGTAATGGGATTACCATGGTAACTTCGAACCGGGCTGGGATTGCATTAACCTTTGCGGATAGTGATTTGGGAATGTATATAACCTATATGGAGACATTGGCATAGGTGGGGGTTGGCCCACCTATTTGCTTTCATTTCTCTTTTCTGTTAGGCCTGCCAACCCAGGCCTTTTTTATTTATGAGCTTATAAGGCCTTTATGGATTCAACCTGGGTACCATCGGGTGCCTTATAGTGGCCATAAACCTTAGGCCCACTTGAAGGCCCTAATATTTAATTTGCACAAATTAAATATTTGTTGTATATTTGTAATACAGAAAAGAAATAACTAATTTTTAATCTTTACAATTATGAAAGCAAATCAAATTAAAAATCAAATTGAGAACCAACTGCAAAACCAACTTGCAACCTTCTCCATGCTCAACTCTGCACTCCCTGCAATCTCCCAAATTGCCCAAACCCTCACCGACCTTCTCCCTCAACCCCAGGAACTCTCCTTCTATGCTCCTCACAACTGGGCCATCGATTCTGCCCACGGTGCCGAAATCACCTCCCTTATCCTGGATACCTCCTACCAGGAATCCGACCGGGACTTCGAAACTCCCATAATCGAAAAACTCAACTTCGAACTTAATTCGGACCTGGGCTCTATCCGAATAACCTCATCAAATATCGCCGACGGGCTTATTCTCCTAAATATCTCCTACCTGGAATAAAACCCAGGTTAAACCTAAACTTAGGCCTACCTTATAGGGGGCCTTTTAGGTATGTACATGGTTAAGGCCTTATATCGCTTTTAGTAGCTTGGCTTATAGGCCTTTTATATTATAGGCCATGCAGGCACCTCTTGGCACCAATCCCAACCCTGTATTCAAAATTTTCCTAAAGTGCAATGCAAAATAAAGTGTTCCCATTTGCAAGTAGGGGCATATCATAGAAACTTAGTACTTACGGAATATAAGTTTACTTAGTTATAAAATTATATAGTTCTAGATTCCCAAGGACCAAGGCCGAAAATGAAAAGGAATATTAAAGGCCTTAGCAAGGGAATTAAGGTACCCACTGGCACCAGCTAAGGCCATATTTCAATCAGACCTTATACCAACAAACCCTCCTACCAACAATAACCTTATACTCAACCTACTATTAAACCCACCTACCCTAACACCCTAATTCCTTAATAGGCAATATTTATTCTAATCCGTTCTATTATAGGAAAATATAATCAAAATTTAGGTCTAAAATTTTGTAATTGAAAATATTTGTTGTATATTTGTAATGCAGAAAAGAACTAATAAAAGTTAAACCAATTAAAAATTTTACTACTATGAAAGCAAATGAAATTTTAGCAATCGGCAACGAAATTTTTTCGACCAACGAAAGAAAAAGCATCTACAAAAAAGAAATCTTTGCAGAATGTAAAACCGACAAAGAAAAAAAGAATCTGCGAATGAAGTTGCGTAAAAAGTTAGATACGTTCATAGCAGAATTTATTGCAAGCAATAAAAATATAGAAAAAAGGAAAGCACTAAAAAAAGCATGGCAAGAATATGCAAAGCAAGTATATATAAATGCAAATTGCATCGTCGATGCAAATGCAAATACAGAAAAAAAGGACACAATCAAAAATTTCTTACTTGCAATGAATGAAAAAGAAAGCAAGTAAATAAAATCGAATAGGGGACAAATTTTGTCCCCTATTTTTAATAAAATTTAATTTTGCGATAGGGACACCGTGGTCCCGTTTTACTGCTAGATGTTTTTGAAGACCTCGTGATAAGACTCTTTAAGGTACCAAAACCTTTTTACTGCCAGCTCCCAAAGAAACCTCGCATTAAGCTCTTCCTGAAAGGCACCTACCGAATAGGCACATAACCACATCCCCCCTCTCCCTACACAAAATGAAGAACCCTACCGAGGGCTCTTCATAAAATTTTTCCGGGATATTTTTTGGCTCCTATTATAAGGCTCATGATTTAGCCTTATATATCCCTATAAGTCTATCAAAAGCCTTAACCCTTACTTCACTATCCCACTTTCTCCACCAATATATTTCTCGAAGGGTCAACTTATGGTTTTGAACTTCCCTATAAGCCTCAGTAGTTTTATCTCCACCTAAGAACTCAAAGTTGAATTCAGGGATAAGTATAAAAGGCCATTCAGGATTATACAATAGTTTACCATCAAGTATCCCTGACTCATGTCCCATATCCTGTAAGATACAAATCAAAGACTTCTCTAATTCTGAATCCCTTAATACAGCCAATTTGAATGACTTGCACATTCCACAACTAATAATGGTATTCACATAAATCTCCTTGGCTTTGGTTATCCATTCCAGGATAATCCTATTCTTCTCTTTCTGTTCCATGATTAGGCATAGGGTTTAATTATAACTATTGTAAGAGTGACTACCAGAATGCAAATTATTCCGAATATGAATAACTCACCTATTATTTGTAATAATTTACTAGAATGTTTCTGCAACGAGCAAAGGACCCCACCCATTATTCCCAATGTAAGTGTGAATCCTATAAAGGAGAAAAGGATATGAAATAAAACCTTTAACATAGTATTCATGAATTTAAGGGATATAGACCTGAAGATATCGTTTCGGTATCAAGGTATACACCCAATAAGAGGGACCCTTGGTAGTGAGCCCCTCTTAGAACGATTACCTATCTAATAACTGGATATCTAAATCTCCATTGGCATATAGGGTAATGTAGTCTATTATCTGTACTTGGTCGTCTGTTGGCATTTGTATACCGGAGTTATTTACCTTTATAGTCAGCTTCTGATTGTCAAAGTCTAAATGGTAATAGGGAAACCCTACGATGTGAGTTCCTTCTGGAGTACTTGGACCTTTAAAAGCTGTCAGGTCCATTACCAGTTTAATACCATCTATCCTACCATAGATGAGGTCCATTACAATTTGGGAGAGTACATCCTCTGGTGTAACAAACCCGATGAATGCCCAGCTTTTACCGGTTGTTTTGTTGTTCTCAAGTTTGATTTCTGCGAATTTCATATCATCTTCTTCTATTATGATTGGTACGTTTTGAGAATGGAATCCTAACATAGCCGTATTGTATGTGTTTAATGGTAAAAGTATTTCTTCTAAGAAATACTTTTATGCGTATATAAGGACCTTAACACCAAAAGCCATGTTAGGATTTCACTCACAGAATGTATTACAAATCTTGGAAAATATGAAACCGATAATTTTTAGAATCAATGTTACCGATGAGGGTGAAATAACCTTCAATAAAGTAGAAGGAATGACCAATTCCCAGGCCTATGAACTAATGCTTCGGAATGATTATGGTAAAGAAGGCGATGAACCCATCATACCCATCATAAGGGTTTCTTATGAAGAAGTAGGAGTTGGTTATGATTATTCCATGGATTTCATAGCTACACCAGTCATCAGATTTAGTTCGGGTACCAAACCTCTCACCTTTACCTTAGCAATACCGGCTATACCAAGGGAGGTTTCGGCCAGGTTAGAATTCGATGCTGCCTTATATGGTAGAGGAAGAGTAGCAGACAATGTATTTATTGGCCTGGTTGTAAATGCCAATGGTAACATAAGTGTTAAGTATTTCGAGAACTAACCATACTACATATATACCCGGTCATTTAGGCTGGGTATTTTTGTGTGAGTAGGTCACCTAAAAGTATATCATAGTGATATACTTTTAATCCATAAACCATACGATATGAGTTTACTTTTATTTCACCAAGGTAATGTACCTATAATCGAAGATGATATGAAATTCGCAAAATTACCCTTACCAACCAATGATGGGGGAGGTTGGACGACCAATGTACTATCTACAGTTGAACTGATAACTATCTACAATCAAGTTAAAAATGAACAGATAGATGGCATTATGATAGTAGATAGCCATGATTATGGTGGTCAATATGAACAGAAAGCCATATCCACGGGGTTCAGATTTAATAATTCAAAGGTAGAGTTTTACTTTAATCATATTTATTCTGTAGACGGTAATCAACTCATTAAAGAAGGTTTCATTAACGACGACCAAACTAGAGCCATAGTCACCGTTACTATCTCATCTAAAGGAATACCTTTTTATCAATACCGCAGCTTGGAATAATATAAAAGGGAAAAGAGGTCAGTATTTATCTGACCTCTTTTGTGTGATTACATTTACTACTTTTGGTCTGGTTCTTTAACCTTGGCCTTTTGTTTGAAGTAGAACTTGGTTTCTACGAAAAGATAGGGGTATTCCTTATTATCGGGGTCATATACCAAGGTATAATCTACCCCTCTAACGTTAGCTTTCATGTAATGAAACTTTCTCCAAGCTTCATCCTTTAGATTCCTGATTACTTGTTTAAAAGAACGTACAAAACCAACTCTCTTCCTTAAGTACTTCTTTGTTCTACCAACTTCTTGGTAAAACATTTCCTCTACTACTCCACCAGCATCATAGAACTGACCCGGAGTATAAACTTTTACTGCCATATAGATATTTTTATTAAGGTTCCCAAATATCGAATGTTTGACCTTTAGCTGTAGTTATTCTTAATGAATAATGTTCTCTTACTACTCTTAGCTTAGTAAAGGTTAGGTCATGTTTACGGTATACATATTCCTCTAAGGACAATATCTCATTTTCAATATTACCCTTTAATTGACCACTGAACTTTTGGGTGAATCCCTGAGTAAGATTATTTATCTTACCAGTGAGTTTATCCCGTAAAAGGGAAGGAATATTCCCGTCTATGATTACTTTCTCTATATAAGCATCCCAAACCGGAATGGATTGCTTCTCTTCATCACTGGCTTTCCTTAAAATTATTTCAATGTCGTTTAACTCGAGTATCATTCTTGAAAAGAATTTTGAGGGTTAGTATAAATAATCCAGTTATTACTGCCGGACTAACTGCCCATATAAGGAATAAAACTCCATATCTAACTGGGTTGGAGGCTTTTTTAAGAGGAGTTTCTTCTATTACACTTCTGATAAATAGGCAGAAGATAAATCCGAGGGTGTAGAACACTAAAAGGGTATAACCCAACCAAGCCGGAGTAGGATTAGCAGTCATTAAGATATCAGACATGATATGATTATTATGATGGTGATACAAATTATGAGTGTTTGAATAGTTTCTTTCTTACCTTTGGACCAAGATTCATTACCTTCATATTCCTTGTTTACTCCTTTCAAAGCTTTCCAAGTCATACCTCCACAATATGCAGAGTAACTAATAACGTTTACTGTAATCCAATGTAATAAGAAACGTATCATTTTCCTTCTATTTTTTCGATAATACAACTGATTTTGGCAGCTGCATACCGGATTATATCAGGATTTTTAATCCCTTTCTTGTTGATAGCGGCCAATTTCTCCAAATCATGGTTCAAAGTTCTCTGTGCTACCAGAGTTTTATACTTTTCTTCGTTAAAAACCTCGATTTGATACTTAGAATTGATAGGATTGAGATCTCTATCTGTCTTAATACCATTCTCGAGAGTATAAACCCCCTTTTTCCTCTCCTTAATTGCCGTCTTTTCAAAGAAGGCAGGACCTGTTACCAGTAATAAATCACCAACTTTCATGTAGTTTTGATATTAAATTTGCATATTAAAGTAGTCTTTGCAAGACCTTCCGGTATATATTATAAAATTCTATTTTCAATGAATGTCTTAGGTATCTGTGGAGCCCAAGGAGCGCTCCTTTTTGAGTTTAGGGAACATCTTATAGCTAATGTAGAACCCAGAGCAGTATTCCATTCCAAAAAAGAAGAGCAATGGAAGCTTAATTTTGGTGATATACCGTTTGTAAGGTCACTGGAAGAGGTAAAAAATTCCAAAATAGACCTAATATTAGGCTCTCCATCATGTGGGCATAGCTCAGTATTCTCATATTCCAGGAAAAAATCCCTGGGCAAACCCCGGGAAGATGTTACCCTTAATCTGTATCTTTCTAGTATTAAGAAGTTCAAACCAGCAATATTTATGCTTGAGAACCTCCCAAAACTTCTAGATTTTATCCCTATCTGGGAATGGGAACATAATTTACCCGATTATAAACTTATAGTGCACTGTCACTCCGTTACGGTATTTGGTAATTCCCAACAAAGTAGGAAACGTCTGGTGTTGATAGGAGTTAGAAAAAACTCCAAAATCAACCCACAGATATTTGACCATACTTTTCAGGTTACAAAACCCAAGAATCTGTGTCAATTGAAAAGAGAGGTTAGGAGAGACATAAACTATAGAGAAGCTGACGATAAAAAATTGGCCATGTATCATTATGCAGATAAGTCAAAAACTACTTTGACAGTAGCTCAAGTGAGAAAGCTATGGAAAACTGAGTTCAAAAATGATTACAAATGGCCCATGAGAACTCAAAAGATGAAGACTCTTCCTGGAGTATATCGAAATAAGAAAAAGAGCCACCCATTAACCGTAAGACCTTCATCAAGGCAATTTAATCCCCACGGTAGAATAATGGGACTTGATGAATATAGGGTGATTATGGGTTTTCCCAAATCATTCAAGGTATATTTTGACAATGCTAATCCGACTTATTGGTTGAATAAAGGGAGAAATACCCTAACTAAGGGTGCCGTATATGAGAATTCCTTGTGGTTAAAATCCTGTTTACAAAAGGCTGGTCTAATATCAAAATGAATATCCCCTATCGCGTACGTATATGCGCAGTTATTGAGTATTTTTCTTTAGAAAAATACGAAAATAACCTCCAGCTTGCTGGAGTACTTAGCTTTTAAGTATTAGCTTTAAGATTTACTTTCTTTAACCCCCCTATAATCCCCCCTAATTGTTTTCATAAACCCTGAACCATGAAAAATGTAATTCTAACCTCGGCCTTCATATTTATGGCCTTAACAATATTCTGGTTATGGAACCGAAATTCTGAATTAAGTCAGGACCTTAAAAATTATTCTAGTCGGGTTGATACTGTTGTGGTTAATACTCCATTTGTACCCAAAGTTGAATTCCCTAAGATTAAATTACCCCGAATGGTGTTCCTATATCGGGTTGATTCTGTTCCTATCGAACGAATTGAATATGTTGATAGAGTGGTCACTATCATTCAGAAAGATTCAACTAAAATTGAATACAATGAATTGTTCTTGACCAATTATCCCCAAGCTCCTAAGTTGTTGCAAATACTATCTGGTGGTGATAAGCTATCTATCACTACATTCAATACTGATTGTAAGCTTATTACTGAGGAGTATTCAGTTAATTACTTTCGTTATCAATATAACTACCTGGATGGTAAATTAACCCATAAGAAAACATCTTTCTTAAAAAGATTTAATCCAGTAGCTCAGTATACCATACGACCAGTACATAACTTCCATGATTTGGATTTAGGCTTGAAATACAATACCAGTAAATTTAATTATGAAGCCGGGTTGAATATCAACTATTATCCTAAACTTCGGGATAATTTAGGTCTCGACCCGTACTTAAGAATTTCATACAATTTCTGACATGGCAAGAAAGAAGACATTAGTTGAAGATGCAAGTCTTACACCCGAACAACTTAAGACATTGGTTCGGGTGATGAAAGACCCTTTCTTCTTTTCTACTTTCTGCTACGTGATAAACCCAGTGTTGGGTATGGTAAAGTTTTTGCTCTACCCTTTTCAGAAGGCAGTGCTATACCAATTCATGCTCAACAGGTTCAATATCATCCTAAAGTTTCGTCAGGCTGGTATTACTGAGCTAATCTCCCTCTACTGTCTTTGGTTAGCAATGTATCATCCTAACAAGAAGATAAACATTATCTCAATCAAGGACACCGTAGCAAAGAAGGTACTAAAGAAGATTAAGTTCATGTACAAGAATCTTCCTTCATATCTGCAAGAGCCTATCATAAACGGTCGTGCAGGGGAGTTCGGTTCTGTATCAACTATAGAGTTTGCAAATGGTTCTGTAATAGAATCTATTCCAACCTCTGACCAAGCTGGTCGTTCTGAATCTTTGTCGTTGTTGGTGATTGATGAAGCAGCAATCGTAAGATGGGCTTCAACTATCTGGGCATCAGCCTTCCCTACTCTATCAACTGGTGGTGCTGCTATAGTAAACTCATGTATTACTGGTGATACTCAAATTATAGGTAAAGATGGGCCATTCAGAGTAGATTCTATTTGTCCCAAAACTTTTGGTAAGATGGATATATCACATCTTGGGCTGAGAGTATTATCACATACTGGAAAGTGGCAGAGAGTACTTGGTTCTGTAAATAAGGGTGTACTGAAAACTTGGGAAGTTCACAATGAACAAGGTAGGGTTATTAAATGTACTCCAAAACATAAGTTGTATACTCTTGAAGGTTGGTTACCTGTTTCAGAGATAATCAAACGAGATATACCTGCTATCTTCTATCATACTGGTATAAGCGGTCTGGAGCAGAATCCAGTAACCGTAAAACCCAAGAAAGAGATATGCAAACCCATACCTGGTTATCCAAACTATGAAGTCTCCAACTGGGGAAGAATCTTCATTGTAAAGAATGGGACGAGGGTAGAGAAGTTACCAAAACCATGTACTAACCGAGAAAAATATCTAAATATAAGTCTGTGGAATAATGGTCAAAAGAAAAAGATATGTGTCCACAATTTGGTAGCTAAAGTATTCTTAGGAGAAATTCCAGATGGGTATGTAGTTGACCACATTAACAACAATCCTTCAGACAATTATGTAACCAATCTCCAGATAGTTACAGTAGCTGAGAACGGTCAAAAAGCTGCGAAACATTCTTATGGAATGAAGCTTGGGTCTAAACTAAAAGGGGGATTCAACTACGACTTAAGAGTGGTGGCTTACATAAGATACCGTTATCAGGAACTTGGTTACTACTATGGAGTGTTGGAGAAGATATCTCAGGAGATTGAGAATAAGTTTGAGGTTAAACTGAATAAGTCTTATATTCAACGTATTGTATCTGGTAAACGTGGTACAAGTATCTATCTTTCTAAGCTGAAAGTAGTTAGAAAGTATTACGATACCATTTATGACATTTGCGTTGAAAACGATGAATCTTACCTCATCAACGAAGACTACGTGTCTCATAACACGCCTTACGGCGTCGGGAACTTCTTCCATGGTACTTGGGTAGATGCCATATCTGGAGGCAACCCATTCAACCCAATCCGATTGTATTGGCAGATGCACCCTGATAGGGATGAGAAATGGTATGAAGAGATGTCTGCTGCTTTGGGTCCCAAGAGAACAGCTCAGGAGATAGACGGTGACTTCCTATCATCTGGGAATACAGTATTCGACTTAGCTGATATTAAAGCTATAGAGGAATGCTTATTCGACTACCCTGTTATCAATACTCGTCTCAAAGGTCAGTATAAAGAGTTCAACGAACCAGACCCGAACAAAGAATACTTTATTGGTGGTGACTGTGCTACTGGTAGAGGTACTGACTACTCTGCTTTCACCTGTATGGATAAAGAAGGAGAAGAGGCTGCAGTATATAAGGGGAGAATACCCCTGAACAAGTATGCCCGACTCCTTGGAGATATTGGAGAGAAGTATAACTTTGCTAAGTTAGCTCCCGAGACAAATGATGTTGGTATGACGGTAACTACCATACTTCAAGATGAGGGATATCCTAATCTATACTTCTATACTAAGCTCTTACGTAAGAAGAGGAAGAATAGACCAGAAGAAGATAAGTTCCCGGGATGGTTGACCACAACCAAGAACCGTTCTGTAATAATCGAGAACTTAGAGAAGGATATCAGGGAAGAGAACGTAATTATAAAAGACCCGTTCTTTGTACAAGAAGCATACACCTTTATTTATGACGGTGCTGGAAGACCTATTGCTCGTGGTAAGCATAGAATGAATAACTCCTCTATGGACCTGGATTTGGAAGGTGAAACATATTCTGATGATGCGATATTCGGTAAAGCTATCACTAATCATATTAGATCTCACAGTCCATCTGGTACTGTAGTAATTCCTCAGTAAGCATAAACAATCCAATATAACATGAAACTTAATCCTATCAGTTGGTTCACTAGGTCTAAGCCTGTGGAATCTCAGAACAAAGATGAGGGAAAGGGTTCAATAAGTCCGGGCAGAGTTTCTCAACCAGATGATGGTGTGGGGAACTCTGAACTCATTACCACTCTCAATGGTATGACGAACTTAGTTACCCCAACGTTCAGAACAGAACTAATACCTATCATTCGGGACCTGTACAAGATAAACCCGGACGTCAG